>Ga0257123_1000036_pt1 | contig 140617 bp, 85 predicted proteins | sample SI106_135metaG_FD_190185 | JGI IMG/M metagenome (GOLD analysis project Ga0257123, IMG submission 190185) | Marine microbial communities from Saanich Inlet, British Columbia, Canada - SI106_135 | ecosystem: Environmental > Aquatic > Marine > Inlet | place: Canada: British Columbia | collected...
ACACCGGACAGGATGCACCTGCCAAGCATGCCCCGGTAGGGTACCGGTGGAGGAACACCGGATCTGATCACGGCCCTCTTGTGAAGGTCATGTCAGATAGCCTTTCTAACGACTTCTTGTCGCACGTGAATATGAAGCCATCTTCTTTGGTTGCAGCGCTTCCCCAAAACAGAGGTAAAGGCGCACCTACGTCCATCACGAGAGTTGACCGCATTGAGCACCCGCGCAGGTAAAGCCTTTCTCTGCTTTCCAGGACTATTGACGTGAATAGTGGCCCAATTCCCTGGCCCTTGGAGTACCCTGTTCTTCACATACCTTTGCCTCGATTTGCCGGGTAGTCATCACCCTGGCTTCCTTAAGCAACTTCCCCTGGTTTGACACTTTGAGAAGGGAACAGAGTTTGGTGGCCTTGGCCACTCCAAGGTGCCCGCTTCTGATCTCTTCCTTGAGTTCCTTCACCTCTACAGATTTTCGCGCTACGCGAATGAAATTATAGGCACTCTGCTCAGAGAGTTTGAGCTCCTGAACCACATACTCAAACATGCTTGAATAGCCTAAATGACAATGCAGGTTTTTCTGCTCGGTGATCTGCAGGCGGTCGATGAGCCTTGCCTGAGCCTGTCTGTAGTTTCGCGCGGCACTTAGATTTCCCTGGTGGGTTGATTCCATCTCTTCTCGATTCATAAGAAGTCTCTCCTGTTTCCTATTCTTTATTAATTCTACACCCTGTTTTTATGAGGTTCTCAGGGCTTATTCAAAGATGAAATCGACCGAGTTGGATTTGAAAAATAGCAGGGACAAAGAGAGCCTGGATGGACTCATGAAAGAGGTTGAGAGTGGCTGGAAAAATAGCCAATTGGGACTCTTGAAAAAGGAGCGCTCAAAATCCTGTCCAGCATTCTCTTTCTTTTTTCATCTCGGTTCAGAAAGAAAAAATCGCACTCGCTATTCACGTGAATTGTTCGATAGAAACTGCTGAGGTATGTAGGTCTTTGTACCGGGAAGACGTTCGAGACCAGGGCTCACTGGAAGTCCGGTACCTTGCAAGAAGGGATGACTAACCCACCTCAAACATCCACTAAACAGCCATATCTGCGGTAAATTCGATCCTGTTCCCTGATTTTATGGAACCCAATCAAAGGAAGCATCAGATCAGGAATTTCGCCCTTAACTACTAGCATTAGAAATGCCCTTGACCACAGGAGAAACTTGGCATGTGCAGCACCTTCCCATGCATTGTTTTATGGATAGGGATTACATGCCCCTTCGGGAGCAACCTTTTGCCAATTTATTCGTAGTGAATCTCAACCTATGTATTCTATTTTTTTTCGAGTTCTTCTACTCTGGTTTACCCTTTCTATTTCCCTTTTAGCCGATAGCGGATCAAGAGATCTGCTTGAGCGCTATAAATCCACTACGAATCCCCAGCTGCGTGCCTTACTCCTTAAAAACCTCACCGCAAGGCAGAGACAGAAGAAGTTTACACGAGTTTATGAATCGAGAATTCTGGCCCCCAGTGCCCCTGGCACTGGCCTCATTGCAGAGGATGAACTTAACTCCAGCTTTGTTAAATCAAGAGATTTCCTGCTTCAACTCGCTCAAGAAAGAGGATATTGGGATGGCCGCTCCCTGGGCTCTCTGACCGAAACAGCAGATTATCTTCTTCTTTGTCATTACCTGGACTGGAAAAACACCCAAAGAATTCGAGGTGCAATTGCCTATCTAAAGTCCAGGCAAAACAGTGACGGAAGCTGGGACCTTTCCCCCGGGACCACACGCGGAAGATTTGACGCTACTGCTCACATATCCCTGGCCCTTGAGGTTCATGGGATTAAAGCAGACTCTCCTTGGATTCGGAGTTCACACCAATATCTTGAATCTCACGGAAGTCTTAAGAAATTAAGGACGCTAACCAAATTCTGGTATTGTGTTAACAATCGGCTTTCCTGGAACTATATGCCCCCGGTACCCAGGGAGATACTCGCTCTTTCCTTTGTGCGTAAGTGGACAGAAAAACATCTCTCCTCTTGGATGCGCTTTGCCGCCTACACCCTTAGCGTTGTAATCAGTAAAAACCGCAGAGAAAGTGAAAAAACAAGCGGTTTGTGGAAATCAATTAAGGACCTGGTAAGTAAAGCCTTTTCAGGTCTGGATAAGAAGACGCTGAAAATTGTGGAGGATTACCTGTCCAAGCAACAAGGTAAAGACGGAAATTTCTGGGGAACTGTCTCGCATACAGTCTATGGACTCATGGCTCTTAAGGATCTTGGCTACGCCACAAACAGCGAACCCATTACCAGGGGAATGGCGTTTATCGAAGGTCTTCAGGTTCCGGACGGGGAGTTTTGGATACAGGATCCCTACCGCGGTCCCATCTGGGATACTTCATTTACTCTCTCGTCCCTGGCAGAGGCAGGGCTAAGCCCCGACCATCCAATCATATCGCGGGCCAGAAAGTTCCTTCTTGATCGACAGATCGTTGATGTCTACGGCGAGTGGGCTAAGGGTAAGACTCAACTCCCACTACCTGGGGGATGGGCATTTGAGCTCGATAATGACCTCTATCCTGATAATGACGATACGGCCGTTGCCATTACAGCCATCATGAAAAACAAATCCTCTACGGATTCCCAGCGAGCGGAAGAAGCAGTTCTGCGGGGAGTTCAATGGCTCAGTTTTATGCAAAACAAAGATGGAAGCTGGGCTGCATGGGATAAAAACCAGGCCACCAAAAGAAACGGCCCCTATGTTGTTTCCAACAAAGGTTTTTTCAAGGATGCCATAGCCCATGACTTCGGTACTGCCGACCTGACAGGCCATGTCCTGGAAGCTTACGGAAGCCTTGGATATCTGCAGGATCATCCACCTGTTCGAAAAGCCGTTTCCTATTTGCGAAAAGAGCAAATGGATTTTGGGGGATTCTGGGGACGCTGGGGTATCAATTACATTTATGGAACCCATGGAGTCTTACAAGGACTAGGATCGATCAAGCTCCCGGCTGACGATCCCATGGTAGTAAGAGCTCTCACCTGGCTGAAGTCGGTTCAAAACGAGGACGGCGGATTCGGTGAGAGCATAGAGTCCTATTGGGACCCAGGTCTGGCAGGTGTAGGCCCCTCTACACCAACACAAACAGGATGGGCTTTGAAAGGATTATATCCTACCTCGGTCCAGAGGATGAAACGGTTCAGCGGGGCATTGACTACCTGATTAAGAACCAGCGAGAAGACGGTGGCTGGAATGAAAATACTTATGTAGGAGTCGGAATGGGGCCGATCCTGTACACCTATGAATATTCACCCTACTATATGCCCTTTGCCGCTATCGCGAATTATCGTAGAAAACTCAGAACTCAAACGACGCATCCGTAAAGTAAGGAAGAAGACTATGAAAATTAGTAAACCTGCGATGTATGGAAAGTTCAAATTCTTGATCTTTTTCATGCTTTATTCCTTTGTCTCATTCCCGGCACTCTTTTCAAATAGGCCTGAATTCAAAGATCTAAAAGAGGTTCAAGAGGAAGTTGAGAAGGAACTAAAAGATAAAAACTCCTTCGATGAAGCAGAGAAGAAAGAATTAAAGGGTTTCCTTGAGTACGTAGATTTAATGCTCATGTTTCGTAAGGGAGATGACGCAATCCGAGATAGGTTTCCAGACGCCGTAATTCGCACTACAGCGGAATCCCAAATTAAATTCTATCTGGCGAAAGATCATCAGAAAAACAAACAATACATCGTGATACGAGAAAGTGACAACCTGAAGAATTGGATCGTCAATTTCACTTTCTGGAAAGCAAAAGATTTCTGGCTTGATATCAAACTGCACAAAGGTTTCTATATGGCTACCAGGGAAATCTTCTGGCAGGTTGTGTTTCATCTTGAGCCTGAGTATTCCACTGAGGTTCTTGGTCATTCGCTGGGAGGTGCCGTAGCTGTCATTCTCGGTATGTACCTCGATGAGTTTGGACACCCGGATGTAGAGATCATCAGTACCGGACAGCCCCGGGTGACAGGTAAGGCAGGTACTACACCCTATGCCCATATACCCTATAAGCGTGTCACCATGAAACGCGATCTCGTAACACACCTGCCTCCCAAGTTCCTGGGCTATAGACATTTTGGTAGATGGTTCTTACTGGTCAATGATGGCGGTGGATGGATGGATGATGTAGAAGATCCGCCCGAAGCTATTGAACTCTGGGATAGCTGGGTTCAGAAAAAGGATAAGATTCCCATTATGACTACCCCAAGAGCAGCAGAAATCTGGGACCAGCTTCGTCCCAAGTTAGCTCCAAAAACCATGCGTTCACTCTTTGATTCAGCCGCCTGGAAATTCCTCATAACCTTATTGAAGGCTGAGGGAGCCAGTCCACATAATCCTCACTCCAGGTTTTTTGTTCCTATGGAAGAGACTGAAGCCCCAGGGGAGACTGAAACCCCAGGGGAGACTGAAACCCCAGGGGAGACTGAAAAGCCGGGAGAATCGGAAACTCCAGGCGAGAATCCCGAAGGCGGATTAGGCGATTGGATTAAGTACCACAACATCCTGCAATACCAAAAGAAGATGAGGGAAATGCTCGTGGAACCTCCAGAAGAATCTCCAAAGGAGCTACCTCATAATCCACATGGAGCCAAATTAAATTCGCTTAAGAAGAAAAAGACTTTCTACCTGCCCCTGGTACAGTAAAGTAAATTCTAGAACTTCAGGATTTTCTAAGTCTTCCGATCATCCTCAAAGTCTCTAGTTCCTTTGGGTGCAGCTTGGAATCTGCAAGGGAAATCTCTTCAAGAACCTTTGCTATATTTTCCATGAATTCCTCCTTGAAAAGGAGGTTGGCATCCTCAAGAACACTCTTAAGATCCATTTTCGAAGGGGCTGAAATGTAAAGCCAGCGAGACATTTCAAAGGGAATGAAGTAGTGAGCTTGCAAATACTGGTGCAGCGGAACCAGTTCCTCGGGAGATTGCTCCGCATCCACCAGGATCATGTATTTCATGAGCAGGATAACCAGGCGGGATTCGGGATGCTTATGAAATCCTAACAACTGGTATTCCTGTGGTTTCAGGTCCTCATTATAGGTGAAGTAAGATTCCGCGATTACAAGTACTTCCTGGAGAAAGCGAAGCCCTTTGACTGCATCCAACTCGGCTGAAAGAAAAGCATGCAAAAGTTCTCTGATATCTACCAGGCTCACCACTTCTTCTTCAATAAGAGTAATTAAGTATTGAGTGATTAGAAATACGGCCTCATCGGATAGAATTCCTTTTTTTTCTACATGAAACTCAAAAATCTTATTCTTGTAATTTGATATCAGCGCGTTGGCAATTGGATAACTCTTCTTATTCAAAGACTTGATAAGACCGTCCGCCATTTTTGATGCTGCAGCGCTTGACAGTGCCCATTTAGATGGCGAATTCTGAAAATCTCTTAACCAGCTAAAGTACCTGCTAGCGATAGCTTCACTCAGTAGAGTGTTCTTATGCAGCCATTGGACTACCGGAGATACTGGAATTTCCGGGAAGCAGTAGGAACTTCGTGACTCATAGACTTCACTCAAAGGTAGGGCCGTACTTCTCCATTCATCAAGAACAGCCTTGATTTCATCCAGATATTTGCTTGCTTCCGCTTTTTCGAATCCCGGATCACACATCCCTTAAGAATATCTAGGATTTAAGAGAGATATCTATCAAAGTGAAATGAATTCTAGTAAGAACAATCTAAAATTGGTGTAAGACATATCTTGTGACCAATTTGAATGGATATTTGTATGACTCCCACAATAATAGAGCGGGGCCATTCTTCTTCCAGGTTGTCGTGTCTTTCTATTGGGCTTAGAATGACTGTTGGGATCATAACAATTGGGAGATCGACCCTTTTTGGGAGCAAAAGCCCTTTAAAAGCGAATTCCCAATTCACCCCGGATACGCCTGATAAAGGCAGTTATCCCGCACAAGCTGATGGGGAACATGGGTCAAATACGCCACATTACGGCTATCATTAGCCTACTTGTCATTGGCTCCATCCATGCAGTTACAACCCAATCCAAGGAATTTCTTCTCACAGGTCTTTATACAACTCAAAATCTGGAGATCGAGAAACAGCTAGAAACTCTGGGGCTTGAGAAGGATGTAGTGGCAATTTTTGGCCTGGACTCCTCAAAATGGAAGGCCTGGATTAAAGGAAGTCAAAGACTCCCTCGGCGCTTTACCCCCCTCACTCAGTTGCTTAAGGGGAGGGGTTACTGGGTGGTCTTTGACGAAGAATCATCGCCCCTCGATACACTTTCACTACCCCTGGCAGACGCTTCCTCAATCTATGTACATTCCCCCGGTCACGTCCTTGTTAATTTCCATTTGGGGAAATCCATAGGTGCTGAGGAAATCTTTGGTTCCGCTGCACTGAGCACATCAGACCCATCTCATATCCTCTCGGTGTGGGGTTTTGACCAGGCTACCCACTCCTGGAGGGTTTACAAACCTGGTGGAAATGACACCACTCACCAGAGCCTTGAGACCATCTCACCGGGGCAGCCGCTGCTTGTTAAAACTGCAGTGGCAGGACTGACCATCCGGCCTCCGGGAGTTACCGCTGAACCTCTTTATCTCGAGGGCGGGGCCATTTACCACAAAAAAGGAAAAAAGCCGCGTTTGACACTCAGGCCTCTTCGCAAAAGAGATGGCAACAGATTACTGCCTCAATTCATCTCAGAAAACCATTTTCGACTCACAGATCCTGGAAAAAAGCTCTCTTTGAGAATCCAGGCATACCAGCCCGGTGGAGAAATTCAAGATCTTAGATTTAGCGAAACAATAAATCTCGAGCCCTCTCTTCTCCAAAAGTCCCGGGTATTGCTTAGCATAGATAGAATTCAAAGAAATTCCCGATTCGATAAGATCCTTCAAATTCCCGCCTCAAGAACTAGCAGAAGAACTTTTACTCTCAGCGCCAATTCTCCGACAGGACCACGATCAGAGGTATCTTTAACTGTGGATCTCCCCCGGTCCAGGGTTTCAGGGTTTGGGCAGGTCTTTCACAGTCTTGGGAGGGCTCTGTCTATCTCAGGCTCCTCATTGGAGAGCTTTTTAGATTCTGAACAGGTTCAAGAAATTAGAGTCCTGGTGACGGGACCTAATATGTCTCCCATTGAACTGATGTACCAGGGCTTTCCATCTTCAGGAATTATATATGTTCCATTCGGTCCGGACCGCAAGTTTCAGGTAGATTTCCTCGATGGCTTTGGAGATGTTGTCCGTCGCGGAGAGCTGGTAATAAACATTAATCCTTCCTCAGGTGGATCACTCATTCAGATTCAGCCGCAGCCTGTAGACCTGCCCCTGCCGGTTCTCTCGATCTCTCCCTTTCCTGGAACCTTTGAACAATCCCAGGAAGTCCAGCTGGAGGCAATTGGAGGGACAGTCGTTTATACCCTGGATGGAACCAATCCCAAGGATGCCGGCTCTGGTGCCTTCTCCAGTTCAGAAAAAGTAAGTTTCACACTCACAAGGACAACCTCTATTCAAGCTTTCTCCACTGACGGCAGTCAAAAAGGGGGGATTTATATTTTCACCTTTGAGCAAGTGGCCCAGTCGTTGCCAGTGCTCAGTACAAATCAGGACCCGGTCAATGGAGTATTTCTCAATGGAGTGCATGTAAACATCGAAACTCAAACCCCGGGTAGCACCATCTTCTATACTCTTGATGGAAGTGAACCCAATGATTCCAGCACTACTGCATCTGCCCCCTTCAGCTTGTTTTTTAGCCAGACAACAACGCTTAGCTTATATGCACAAAACGAAGCGGGAGCGAGAAGTGATTCACAGACCGTGGAGTACAAGGTACTCTCCGCACCAACTCAAATTGCCACTTCACTCTCTTTTACCGACAAAGATTTAGATCCCCAAAAGATCTCTGGAAGGGTTACCGTTACCCTTCCAGCAGACCTCAGCAATATCGATTCATTCGTGCTTGGTTACGGACTCAGTCCCACGATACGAATCCAAAACGGCCTGATAACAACCCTCACTCCTATAGGTTCTTCAATCACCTATGATTTTCCTCCCGGGACGACCCTGCCAGGAGGTACCACACACCTGCTGATTTTCGCTGCGAACGCAGCAGGGGAGGCCTCTGAGGGGATCTCCACTCCTCTTGAAGATCGATTTCTTCCTCTCGCAAACGCGACTGGCGTCACCTTCACAGATGTGGATATCAACTCAGGAGAGCTAGAGGGAACTGTAATAATCGAGCCCGCCAACAATGAGAGTTCGCTCGATTCCTATTCTCTTTATTTTGCTGATTCTGCCGGGAACAAACTCGGCTCAGATCCCCTGGCAATCCTCCTCAAAACAGGTCAGACTCTTGTGTACCAGGTACCTGCCGGAACAGACCTGCCAGGGTCAGCGGAATTCTTTGCCGTCTACTCTCAAAATTCAAACGGTGAGGTTACAGAGCCAGTGCTAAGCCAGATTGTCGATCTCTTTGTTGATCTCACCCAGATTAATGCCAACGCGGGTACGGACCAGTCCGTACAGGTACACAGTCTTGTCATCCTCAATGCATCAAATTCCAATAATCCAGCTCAAAATCCCATCTCTTTTAGTTGGACACTAGCCTCAAAGCCTAAAGGAAGCAGATCCGTTCTCGTGGATGAAAATTCCATAAATCCTGAAATTGTCCCCGATCTTCAGGGTACATACCAGCTTTCCCTGAGGGTAAAAGATACAATTACTCAGCTAGTCAGTCCTGCGGATATACTTGAAATCGAGGCAGTTGCGGCAAGTACTGGCGGGACACGTATCGTGGACCTCTCCGCCGGGGGTCACACTTGTGCGATCTCGGATCGACGAGAGCTATGGTGCTGGGGTCCTAATTCAGACGGTCAACTGGGAACTGGAAATCGAGTCTCTTCCCATGAACCCAGAAGAGTCCCTCTACCCGGACCAGTCAAGCAGGTTTCTACCAGCTTCTACCATACCTGTGCCCTTGATTTTGACGGTGTCGCGTACTGCTGGGGAGACAATTCCTCAGGACAGCTAGGAGACGGAACCTCAGTGCGCCGTCTCTTACCTACAACCGTTACCGGACTGGGACCCGCGCAATCGATCAGCGCTGGAAACTTCTTTACCTGTGCGGTTCAATCCGATGGTTCTACCCACTGCTGGGGAACAGGGAGCAGCGGACAACTTGGACTGGGAGATTTCCAGCCTCGTGCTGCGCCATCCAAGTTGTTTTTAGAGGATATGGTCTCGGTAACCACCGGGGATTACCATGCATGTGCCCTGGGACGATATGGATTCTTCTGGTGCTGGGGGGAAGGGGCCTCCGGCCAACTAGGAAATGGACTCACGGACAGGAGAATTCTTCCCACCCTTGCAGTTCCCGATAGTCCTCGACTTCGCTCTTTGAAAGCCGGTGACTCTTTTGGCTGCGCTATCACCTTTGAGGGAGAGATGGGCTGCCTGGGACGCAATGGAATCGGCCAACTAGGCCAGGGGCACGATCAAATTCTTCCCCTCGGAGATAAGGTCAGCTTACCTGGCTTAGTGGAACAAATGTCCCCTGGCTCTCAGCATGCCTGTGCTGTACTGACTGGTGGAGATCTTTATTGTTGGGGTTCCAGCGATCGCGGCCAACTAGGAATTCCTGGAATCCTTAGCTCCTACGTTCCCAGGAAGGTTGAGCATCTATCCAATGTCAGCCTTGTGGCCGCTGGAAACTACCATACCTGTTCTGTCCAAAACAACGGATCTGTGGCTTGTTGGGGTCACTACGACTCAGGCAGACTGGGATTGGAGGTCTCTGAAAATCAAAGTCTTCCCGTTACCCTACCCTGGTTTGGGGCTGAAGGCGTCTCTGCACCCAAAGCAAAAGTGGCTCCCTTCGTTCGCTCTGCACCAGGAGATACCAGGTTATTTGCTAGCGCTACAGATCCAGATAGTCAGAATTTAACCGGAAGCTGGAGGATCCTTAGTTCTCCCTCCGGGGCCGATGCTACACTCCTCTCCACCGATGGATACCTCGCAAGACTCCAAACACAAACCACCGGTACATTCGAGCTTCTTTTCCAGGTAACCGACGGAGAAAACTATGATCGCGAAAAGGTCATCGTTGAGATTTTGGATTTGGGTGAGCGCAGAGACAGGGTAAAAGACATCTCCGCCTATAAAAATACCTGTGCCGCCTTGGAAAATGGTGAAATTCGCTGCTGGGGTCCCAATTCTGGAAGTCTCGGAAATGACGTACTCGATCCAGCAGACTACCCAAGGACCGTTCAAGGTTTTACAGACGCAGTTCAGGTGTCGGTAGGAGAATTGCGAACTTGTGCCCTGCACCAGGGTGGTTTGGTTTCCTGTTGGGGATCTAACTCAGAGGGTGCACTGGGGATCTCCTCCGATGCGATTTCCAGCACCACTCCGCTCACTCTCCCCCTAAATAATATCTCCCAGGTAGAAATGGGAAACTTGTTTTCCTGTGCTCTCTCCCAGGATGGACTCGTGTCTTGCTGGGGTTACGGGTATGCCGGACAACTTGGGGTAGGCAGCAAACTTGCCACCACACAACCCGTGCAAGTTCAGGCTCTGGAGAATGTTATTCAAATCGCCGCCGGACGAGACCACGCATGTGCCTTGACTCAGGACTCTCGAGTACTTTGCTGGGGAGAAGGAAACTCCGGGCAAATCGGTTATGGTTCATCCATAGACCGCGTTCTTCCCGGCCCGGTGTACCTGGGTGAAAACAGACCTGTTTTCATCGATGCCCAGGAAAGTTACAGCTGTGTAGTAACCGAATCAGGAAAGGTTCTTTGCTGGGGGTTTCTTCCCGGAGGATTTTCTGGAGCAGGCGGCATTTCCAACGCTTATGAAGCGGTTATGATCTCAGGCTTTTCGCAGGTCACTCAGATTAGTGCTGGAAAAGCACATCTATGCGCGATCAATACTGAGCAAGAACTCTACTGTATTGGTAATAATTTAAGCGGTCAGCTAGGTACAGGCAACTTCCAAGGACAGTCTCTTCCACAAAAAGTTCCCTTGAAAGAGCCGGTAAGCCGTGTGGCAGCGGGAGATGAGCATACCTGCTCACTTCTTCAATCAGGCAGGATATCGTGCTTCGGGAAGCTCACTCAAATAGGACCCCTGGCAGGAGAAAATCGATCCGATCCGGTTACCATGCCGGGCTTCGCTCGCAACGTTTCCAGTGCTCCAGTGGCTCTCGCAGGGCCTGACCGCAGTGGTGTTATCGGGGATGTTTTTGAGTTTGACGGGAGCCGCAGCTATGATCTTAATGGTGACTCCCGCCAATTTCACTGGTCACTCGCTGAGAATCCTGCGGGAAGCTCTCCAGTCTTTCAAACATCGAGTATGACTGCAAAGCTCACCGCCGATGCCCCTGGAGATTACAAGGTATTGCTGGAAGTTTCCGATGGTTCACTGAAAGGCACCGATGAGGTTCATATTTCTGTCTCTGACACAAGGGGGAATGATACTGGATTTCTCTCGGCCTCGTCTCATGAAAACACCTGCTTCATTCAATCTAACGGGGCTCTTTATTGCTGGAGCGCAGGTGGTGGTGCTGTAGGCTGGACTGAAGGAACAGCAAGCGATGTACCCGTCCCAGTATCACCCACAGAGAGCTTTCGCGATGTCTCCGCCGGCCCCTCTCATGCCTGTGCTGTGACCCAGGGCAAACTAATCAGGTGTTGGGGTTCCAATGCCTATGGGCAACTGGGTGACGGAACCCTCACAACCAGGGACCAGCCCGTCACGGTCTTAGACATCGATGATGCCCTGGATGTACGAGTAGGCAGCTATCATACCTGTGCCCTCAGGGAATCCGGAAACGCATTCTGTTGGGGTTGGGGTGGGAACGGAATACTGGGTAACGGAAGTGCAGAAACCTCAACTTCCCCGGTGAAAGTGGTAGGTTTGGAAAACCTGTTTCAAATCAGTGTCGGTAATGAGCATAGCTGTGCACTTGATCGCCTGGGCCAGGTTCATTGCTGGGGCAGGGGGAACAATTTCAGACTCGGAAATGGTAGTTCTTCTCACCATTTCAAACCTGCTCCGGTAGGCCTTCCGGAGAGCGTGGTAGAACTCGATAGCGGCTCTGCTCACAACTGCGCAAGAACCGAGCAGGGAACTGTTTACTGCTGGGGTCTCAACACTGATTTTCAGCTTGGAACCCAGGACACCAGTCAGCTGAATCCTGAACCAACTGTGGGTGTTGAGCAGGCTAAGAGCATTGCCCTTGGGTCTAACCATAGCTGTGCTGTCTTACTCAATTCACAGCTAAGCTGCTGGGGACTGAACAGCAATGGGCAGCTAGGTGATGGACTTCAAACACGAGGATTTCCCTCCAGAGTTCAAGATCTTACATCTGTCCATCGAGCCTTTGCAGGAAATGAACATACTTGCGCCTCGCTCACAGATGGGAGATTAGCCTGCTGGGGAAAGAGTAGTGCCGGTCAACTTGGAATAGGAAGCCTTGAGAATCGATCAACCCCCCATTTCCATCCCGCTTTCAAAGAGACCGGTAACCTCCCGCCTATCGCTGACCTGGGACCCGACATTCAAAGTACCAGGGGAGATATCCCCCTTAACCTCTCTAGAAGCCGCGATCCCAATGGTGATACTCTTTCACCGAAATGGACTCTGCTCACCTCCCCTAACCAAAGTGTGGCGACGATCTCAAGTAAAGGCGTTCTTCAGACAGATTTTGCTGGAACCTACGAGGTGCAGTTGGATCTCAGTGATGGAGAATTTCAGAGTTCAGATCTTATCAGAATCTATATTTCAGAGGACTCCCCGGTACAAAGATCGCCGGTACAGATCACAGCCTCCCAGGCTACATGTGTAGTCGGTCCTGAGGGAGAACTTGGCTGTTGGGGGGAGGGAAGTAGCGGAATGCTGGGCAATGGTGATGAAAATGATCGCTCCTTTCCCGTTCCCGTCCAAACTGATGGAAAAGTTCGACAGGTATCGCTTGGAACTAACTTTGGATGCGCGGTCTTTAGGGATGGTAGTGCCAATTGCTGGGGAAATAACTCCAACTCTCAACTAGGGGACGGCACCTCTCAGAAACGCCTGCTACCAGTCACCGTTGCGAATCTTACTAAATTACGCCAGGTGAGCACCGGAGCATTTCATAGCTGTGCTCTCCATGCTGCAGGTACTGTTTCCTGTTGGGGCTTTGGAGGCTCAGGCAGGTTGGGGAATGGTTTTAGCGCCTCATCTCCAACACCTGTAGAGGTACTGGATCTTGAAAGTGTTCGCCAGATTAACGGGGGCCTCGGCCATACTTGCGCGATGCTGCAGTCAGGAGAGGTTTATACCTGGGGACAGGGGTCGCAGGGTGGACTTGGAAACAATTCTTCCGAACATCAGAATCGTCCTGTGCCGGTAATTGGACTTCCCTCACCGGCCAGAACTCTGAGTTGTGGAGACAAATTCGGTTGCGCTCTCCTATCGGATGGGTCCATCTATTGCTGGGGTTCCGGCACCAATGGACGCACCGGCCAGGGAAACACCAATCACATCTTAACCGCATCAAAAGTTGAGACACTCCCAGTAATGGCCCAGGTCTCAACGGGACTCTCCCACGCTTGTGCTGTCTCTCAAGAGGGCGGTGTGTACTGCTGGGGACGTAATGACCACGGAGAATTGGGTATTGAACCCACCGGGGATCGCCTGGAACCGGTTCGTGCTCAACTCGAGGAGCCAGCACTAGGTATTGCGGTGGGAGATCATCATAGCTGTGCTGTAATAGAATCGGGTGAAATTCGCTGCTGGGGACGTGGATCAAATGGGGAATTAGGTCATGGACGAAATATTGAAATCCAACCGCAACCGCAAAAAATTCTCCGGCTGGGAGTAGGGGAACCCGTTCTTCTTGCTCGAATTTCTATTCCTGGTTCCCCCAATGCCGAAGAAATCCATCTGGATTCTAGCTATAGTATTCTCACGGAGAGCACCACCTACCTCTGGCAGATCCTATCTTCTCCAGCGAACTCAGACTCGTCTCTCACACAGACCACATCCCCAGCTTCACAGCTTCACAATTCGCGCCCGGGAGACTACCGTATTGGATTAAGTCTTCAGGATGCTTCTCAAATCAGTACGGATACGATTGAGTTCAGAGTTCCCATCGTAGTGAACGCAGGTCCTAATCGAACCGTTGTCGCGGAAATGACGGTTCCTCTGGATGGCAGTGAAAGTACACAGCCTCAAAATTCAGACATCTCATATCTGTGGGAAATCCCCCAAAAACCTGCTGGCAGCACGGTGACTGTCCTCAGTCCCAATAGCCTTGTAACGACCTTCCAGGCGGACACCCCGGGTTTTTATCAACTCAAACTCACGGCAGCAAAAGGAACCCAGCTACAAACCGACTCCTTTTGGGTTCAGGCCCTATCTTCAGATACGGCTGCCAGAAGACCCCTTGCAATGGATAGCTGGGATACGACCTGTGTGGTTTATGACACGGGAGAATTGGGTTGCTTCGGAGAGGGCGGTAGTGGACAGTTAGGGAGAGGCAGTACCGTAGATAGTACCATCGTGACACCGGTCTCGAATCTTACTGATTTCATACAAGTTGCTACAGGCGAGGATCACACTTGCGCGGTTGCGCAAAGGGGTAAAGTCTATTGTTGGGGAGATAACCACGCAGGACAATTGGGAGATGGGACCTCTACTCAGTCGCTGGTTCCCGTTACAGTACTAATGCCTCTACCAGCTCTTGAGGTAAAATCAGGAAGGGACTTTTCCTGTGCGCTGTCTCAAAACGGTAGAGTCTTCTGTTGGGGAGCGAACACAAACTTTGAACTGGGCCTTGGTTATTCAGGAAACCAACAGACAGCCCAACCGGTTGCACTCGAGGAACCGGCTATTGAGATCACCGTAGGCTTAAGCCATGCCTGCGCCCTTGTGAAAGATGGACAGATCCGCTGCTGGGGTAAAGGAACCAAAGGGCAGTTAGGAAACGGTTCTATCCTAGTCTCACGCCATCCTGTGCCCATTGAGGTAGAAGGTACCCGCTTTACCCAGGTCGATGCCGGTACAAATCACACCTGCGCTCTCAGTGAGTCTGGAAGAGTATGGTGTTGGGGAAACAACGCGAACTTCCAATTAGGCCATCTGGGCAGCTCAGACCAGCCTGTTCCTTCGATGATACCTGATCTAAAAGAGATTTTCAGAATCTCCATGGGCACCCTCCATTCCTGCGCGATGGATCAATACGGATCAGCCTACTGCTGGGGAACCAACAGCTCTGGACAGCTAGGCAATGGAACCACACAGAATTCCGCGACCCCCAACAGAGTAGATACACTGGTGCCAGTGGCGGCGATTTCAGCAGGAAATCTACATTCTTGCGCGCTGCTTCAAAACGGTATGATCCAGTGCTGGGGCTCTCAAAGTTCGGGCAGATTCGGTAATGGACTGAGCTCCGGAACCTCCACAACCCCAGTTACAGCTTCTGGTTTTTTACCGTTAAGCTACCTACCACCAGTACCAAAAATCTTCCCTTTTAGCCCAGTCTTCGGAGAGGTTGTGCTTGATGGTTCCAAAAGCCAGGATCCAAGATTCCTGGGCCTGGACTATTCCTGGAGTCTTGATGTTCTCCCAGGCGGCGCTTCCTCGGATTTGTCCAATCCAACCTCTTCCATTACGGGTAAACAAACCAATCTTTCCGGAACATATGGTCTGTCTCTTAGCGTAGATAATGGGACTGCGTCGAACACAAGAGAAATTAGTTTTGAAGTACCTCTTAAGGTGGAGATTGGCCGGAATCGCAGTGTTGGAGTCGATAATCCAGTTGAACTATATGCTTTCTCAATAGCCGATCCCCAGGGCGACCAACTGAGCTACAGCTGGAGTCTCAATTCCGTGCCACAGCAAAGCACTGCCCAACTTTCCAATTCAGCTGGTACCACAAATTCTTTCATACCAGATGCTTCCGGGACCTACCAGGTTGAGGTTTCCGCGTTCATTTCCAATCAGAGTACTTCTGATTCAATCCTGATCACAGCCGTAGCAACGGACCTACGACCAGCACCTGCTGTAGACATTGTGGCCGGAGAGTCCGATACGACCTGTGAGCTGCTGCAAAATGGTTCCGTGCGATGTTGGGGAATCGGGGAGAGAATAGGGGATGGAGATTCCCAGGATCGTGAGCACCCTACCGCCGTACTGAATATTTCCAGTGCCATTCAGCTCTCCAGCGGAACTCGTCACAATTGTGCCGTTCTTGAGGATGGCGGGGTGAATTGCTGGGGACATAATGGAAAGGGGAGGCTTGGAGATGGAACCAGTACGGACTCCACCTCACCGGTGAGCGTGATCGATCTTCCCAGTGCGCTAAGAGTAGCGGCAGGAGATGATTTCACCTGCTCGATTGATCATGCAGGAAACGCCTGGTGCTGGGGCGGTAACGTCGATGGGCAGCTTGGCGATGGAAGCACCACAGATTCTCTCGAACCTGTCCGGGTTCAGAATCTGCCACCCGTTAAAGACATCACAGCCTCAGAAGAGAACTCAGTGTGCGCTCTTTCTGTCGATGAATCCGTTTATTGTTGGGGATCTGGAAACTCAGGACAACTGGGCAACGGCAGCAGCTCAGACCTGAATCTCCCTGGTCCCGTACAGCTCCCGGGGGCCGGTGTCCAAAAGATTGCTCTTGGATTGAAGCTAGGTTGCGCCCTACACCATAGTGGAGAGGTCTCTTGCTGGGGAAATTCGACTTTTCTTGGTACTTCCCTTGTCACTGGCAATCTTCCCCAACTGGTCGAAGGATTGGATCAGATCATAGATATTGATGTCTCCACGCATAGCTGCGCGGTCAGATCCGATGGCGATTTGTTCTGCTGGGGTCAACATAACGACGTAGGACAACAAGGAACCGAAGATTTAATCAGTCGCCTGATTCCTACGAAAGTTCCCGGAATTAGAAACGTTTCCAAAGTCGCCGTAAGCCGATATCACACTTGCGCTCTTCTTCGTGACGGCCAGACCTGGTGTTTTGGAAAATACGGCTACAACCTGGCAAGAGCAGTAGGCTCGACCACACACTTCAGACCCACAGCAGGAGACAACCTCGGCCCCTCCTTCAACGCCTCCCCGGTAGCTTACACAGGTCCCGACCTCAATCTCGCCCTGGGAGTTATTCCTCTCGATGGAACGCTGTCGTTTGATCCTAACGCGGACCCTCTCAATTACAGTTGGGAGATTCTCTCCTCTCCTGCTCAAAGTTCAGCATCCATTACTCAAGAAACAGAGTCTAAGACCAATTTTGAGGCTGATATTGCGGGAACCTACCTGGTACAACTCAATTTAACTGACTCTTCGGGCAACACTGACTCCGATCAATTGAGCATCCAAGCCACCAATAGCTCCATTCCTGGAGTCATTTCCCTTTCCGCACGTTCAAGGGCCTGTGCCGCACTCAGCGATGGACAGGTGATTTGCTGGGGTCAGAACAGCAGACCCACCGGGCTCACACCGGGTTGGAAAACTCTGCCGGGAACTACCAAACAGGTGAGTGTGGGAAACTCGCATAGCTGTGCTCTTCAACAAAGCGGAGAAGTATGGTGCTGGAGGGATAATGCCAGGGGCAAATTAGGAGATGGAACCACCAACTCAAGAGAAAGCGCTGCTCCGGTAACCTCTATAAACAATGCTGTGGCCGTCTCGGCTGGAAATGATCATACCTGTGTACTGCTTAGCGATGGGAAAGTGCAGTGTTTTGGTACCGGATCAAGCGGAGAGATGGGAAATGGCCTCCTTGTGAGCACAAATTCAAATCCTACTTTTGTGAACAATCTGAAAAACATTGTTCAGCTGAGTTCAGGGGAGCGTTTTTCCTGCGCCCTTGACGTGCAGGGAGTGGTCCGCTGCTGGGGCTATGGAGCGACTGGCAGACTCGGACAGGGAAATTCCACGGCTACTAGAACACTACCCGTACTATCGGGGAATCCAAATGAACCTGTTGTGCAGATTTCCTCGGGGTTGAATCATAGCTGTGCTGTACAGCGTAATGGGCAGGTGCGGTGCTGGGGAAACAATGCCAATGGAAGACTGGGAAATGGAGCCCTGGTAAATTCTCTTGAGCCTGTAATTGTTCCTGGTCTGGTGGAAATGATCCAGGTGAGTACCGGACGAACACACACCTGCGCATTGCAGCGCAACGGTAATGTGTTTTGCTGGGGGAGCGGAGCCAATGGGGAGTTAGGAAACGCTGATTTTAATGATCATCATCTACCTGTTCAAGTCCAAAACCTACCTCCGGCAAAACTAATTATCGCGGGTGATTACATTAGCTGTGCTCTGTCCGAAGATACACAGGTTTTCTGCTGGGGTAAGGGAGCTGATGGACAACTTGCCAGCGGTTTATTTTCAGATAGCTATCAGCCTCAATCCTCTACCATTCTACAAAGGGGCCACAATAATCTCCCACAAGTTAGCGCGGGTTTGGACTTCAACTCATACCCGGGTGTGATCCATATTCCCGGAATTGTTCTGGCACCTGGAAAAGATCAAACCCAGCTAGAATGGGAACTTCTTTCCCAACCGCCACTCTCTAAGGCTACTCTTAGCGCAGGAATTGACGCTCGAATTGAACTCCGGGAGGCTATAGAAGGCACCTATGTACTACAATTGAAAGCCACTAATGGCTCCGGAATCGTCACAGACTCGGTGGTTATTGAGGTTGCTCCTGAAGAAAACGGGATTGTGGATTTCAGTGTTTGGAACCAGACCTGTGTACTAAGAATCGATGGCTCCCCGCATTGCTTTGGCAGCGGCTTCTTTGACACTTCCGGTAATCCATCCCAGCTTCCTGAAACAACCCTTGTGCAAATCTCCCGCGGCAGCGCTTTTTCCTGCGCGGTAGGAGAAGACGGAGGGGTTTATTGCTGGGGCGATAACTCACAGGGGCAGCTAGGCGATGGAACCCGTAATACCAGTACTACACCTTACCAAACCCTTTCTCCACAGCAGATTCTTCAGGTCAGTGCGGGAGGACAACACGCCTGTGCTATCAAGCATAGCGGTGAAGTTCTTTGCTGGGGAGCCAATGGATCCGGACAGCTCGGATCAGGGGACTATGTTCGAGCTACCTCAGCCGCTCTCGTACCTGGAATTCACAACGCGATACAGGTATCCGCCGGTGAGGCACACACCTGCGCGGTACTTGTTGACGGGGACCTTGCCTGCTGGGGAAAGGGATCATTCGGCCGGCTTGGAGTCGGCATGAGCAGCACCCCTTCCACCATGCCGGTTCCTGTCTACCCTCCCCTTGAAGAAGTGGTTCAGGTAAGCTGCGCCGATGAACATACCTGCGCTCGTACGCGCAGCGGGGAAGTCTATTGCTGGGGTAGAAACTCGGATGGAAGATTGGGTACTGGAAATCTCCAAAACCAGCCAGTCCCTACCAGGGTTATCCATCTCCCTGAGATTTCCCATATTAGTGCAGGAGGAAATCATACCTGTGCTATGAGCGCGACAAAGGAAGCATTGTGTTGGGGCCTGGGGAGTTCCGGTCAACTAGGAGTGGGAGATCTAAACAGCTCTAACATACCGCTCGCTGTTCATAATCTCTCCCCTGTTGGACTCATCGAAGCCGGGCAGGAATATACCTGTGCTCTACAGGGTGATGGTGTTCTGAAATGCTTCGGTACAGCTACCGACCAACGCCTGGGCAGCGGAATTTCCGGGATTTCCAACCTTCCTGTAGAAGCATCCCCATATCAACATGCTGCCAGTCTTCCACCTATAGCACACGCCGGGGTAGATCAAAGAGTCTCCCACGCAAGGTTAGATCCTACCCATCGCCCCGGATCAGTATTTTTAGATGCTTCCCAAAGCTATCATCCAGGAGGAACAACTCTCACGTATCAATGGACGCGAGTCGCCCCTTCCTCAGGAGCATCTACCCATATCAGCTCACCAGCTTCAGTGAGAACTGCAGTGTCCTGGCAGGAAGATGGTGTATACACCTTCAAACTCACTCTCAATGATGGTCAATCCCTCGCTACGGACGAAGTCACAATTCAATCCGATGACAGCCTCTTTGCACCGCCGGGACCTATCGCCTTAGACACCCACAGACATACCTGTATTGTGCTGGAGTCTGGGGAAATCAACTGCTTTGGACTGGGAAACAGCGGACAATTAGGAAATGGTCTTAATTTATCCATTCCCTCCCTGGTTAAAACATCCGCAACGAGATCAATTGTACAGGTAGCAACAGGGAATTCGCACACTTGTGCCGTTGACGAGACAGGCTTCCATGTTTCCTGCTGGGGAAATGGGTCCGCAGGCAGACTTGGACAGGGCGTAATCGCTTCCAGTCTTCTTCCTGTCGATGTAAATCCAGCCTTTGGTTTCCCGGTTCGCCAAATTAGTGCCGGAGATGAACACACCTGTGTGCTGCTAGCCAATGAAGAAGTCCATTGCTGGGGACGTGGAACCTCCGGTCAGCTTGGCAATAGAGAACTTTCCAATCAGCAGAGCCCGGTTTTAGTGAAAAATCTCAACGGTACGCGAAAGATCTCCTCCGGGGGACTTTTTACCTGTGCTCTAAACCATGACGGGAGGATTTCCTGCTGGGGAACAAATTCCTACGGTGAACTAGGCGACGGTGGAGTCCACTCCTTTCGCAATTATGCCGCCCATGTAAGAGAGGACCTTAAGGCCAGGGATTTATCCTGCGGAAAGTCATTTTGCTGCGCTCTCACTGTGGACGGTGAAGTTAAATGCTGGGGCAGGGGAAATAAAGGGCAACTTGGCGGTGGGCTTTCACTTTCCTCCTCAGCGGAACCTGTGAGGGTTCGGTGGCTTAATGGAGTCGATGAAATCAGCGCCGGTTCGGAACACGCATGCGCACGTAAGCAAGGCAGGGTTACTTGTTGGGGACGAGGAACTGAAGGACAGCTTGGAACTGGAGGACTAAAAAATCACCTTACACCGGTTCAAGTTCACGGAATTGAAACGGCAGCAACGATCACTACCGGGGAGTCTCATAGCTGTGCTCTCCTACAAAGCGGTGAAATCTATTGTTGGGGAGGCTCTGAAAACGGGGAATCAGGAACCGGAAATAGACAAAATCTTACACCCTCTATCGTTAAGGGATTCCCAGCGGTTGCTAATACCGCTCCCATCGCCAGACTTGCTCCCATCCCAACCCTAAGAACAGCAGAATCTGTCAAACTTGACGCCCGAGATAGTTTTGATCCCAACTCCGACACACTCCTGGCACAGTGGAGCCTGAGTTCGGTTCCAGCAAACAGCCAGGCTACCATTACCCCATCAGCTGATTTAAGCGCGGAATTCATTCCGGATCTTCCCGGTTCCTACCTTGTTCATCTTATGGTGAGTGACGGTGAAAAGGCATCTTCAATCGTTCAGGAAATCACCGTCACCAGTACCATTACACTAAAATCTGCACCCCTTGATCTGAGCGCTGATAAACATGCCTGTGCTGTGATGAGTAATGGAGAATTAATCTGCTGGGGAAAAGGGGATTCCGGGCAACTTGGAAATGGTTTTCACGACAATAGTTCTACTCCCGTCAGAGTCATAGGACTGGGTGAAGTGATCCAGGTGTCTGCTGGTGCCAGTCATACTTGTGCCGTATCCAGGGATGGTACGGCCCATTGCTGGGGATCTAACAGCGGTGGAAAACTGGGTGACGGAACCTCTACAACGCGAACTACACCCGTAACGGTTTCCACAGTCGGAGAAACCCTGCGCGAGGTGAGTGTAGGTGAAACCCATTCCTGCGGTTTATCTTCAAACGGCAAGGTCTATTGCTGGGGCCGAGGTAGTTCCGGGCAAATCGGCAACAATTCAATTTTAGACAGTGCTCAACCAGCACTTGTGGAAGGCATCTCAGATGCGATCCAGGTCGCTGCGGGCGCTTATCATAACTGCGCCCTGAGAGCCAATGGTACGGCAAGCTGCTGGGGATGGAACGGCACCGGGCAGTTAGGGATCCCAATCTCTATCCGCCAGTCTCAGATACCTACTACCGTGCCGGATCTTTCGGACGGCATCTCTATTCAGGCAGGCAACTATCACACCTGCGTCCTATTCAAGGATGGTGTCGTGGAATGCTTTGGACACGTATCGCAGGGAATACTGGGAAATGGAAACCTGGTTTCGACCACCCACACTCTCCAGATGGTCCTCTCGGGAGAAAATTTCAAGCGCATCAGCTCAGGATTTGACCATAATTGCGCCCTCAACACCGATGGGGAGGCATTTTGTTTTGGAAACAATAATAATGGGCAATTAGGACTTGATGGTGAATTCTCGTCCTTCATTCCTCGGAGAGTGGAATCGGAGCGGATCTTTACAAGAATTGCAGCGGGAAGCCAATTTACATGCGCTCTGCAAAAACAGGGAAAAATCTTTTGTTGGGGGAGCAATCAATCCGGCGAACTGGGCTTTGGCTCCAAGTTAAACACCCGAGCGCCCGGTCTGTCTCTACCCCTCGACGGCGTTCAAAATACCCGTCCTGTAGCCCATGCCGGAAACGGAAGAAGGGTACAACTCGGAGTAGTAGAATTAAATGGATCCAGGAGCTATGACCCCAATGGCGATGCGCTTAGTTTTTCATGGACTATCCTTTCAAGTCCCGCTAACAGCGTTGCTCAGATCCTGTTTCCCAGTTCAGTTGAGACGGACCTGGCTGTGGATCTAGAAGGGGCTTATCACATTCGCCTTGAGGTTACGGACGGAGAACTTTTTGACCAGGATGACATTAGATTCGATGCATCCATTCTGACCAATAGTTCCAATGCATCCCTTGTTACTACATCAAGATTATCTCCTTCCAAACAATCCACCCAGACTCCTAATCACCCCCCTGTAGCAGTCGCAGGGAATGATCTCAGGGCGTCTGTGGCATACCTGGATGGTTCACGAAGTATAGATCCGGAAGGCGAGCAACTGAATTTCCAGTGGAGCCTCTTGAATTCTGAGCTGTTTGAAGAAGCCGCTATACTTGATTCCTTCAATAGTAAGGCTCGCTTCCAGGCCTTCCAACCAGGGACTTATCTTGTTGAGCTGCAAGTTTCAGATGGTGAATTCTTTTCAATAGACTCTTTGGAAATTGAGGTTCCTCCCCCCTCAGAAGTCCTTGAATTCTCTCTATCCTCCCATTCTTGTGCTCTCAGAGAAGATGGAAAAACTTTCTGCTGGGGGCCAGGTGCGAGAGGACAGCTGGGTAATGGTCTAAAAATTGATCAATTGGTTCCCTCAGGTGTCCAGTTTAGTGGATTTTTTCAGCAAGTCTCAGTCGGAGCCTTGCATACTTGTGCCATCGATAACTATGCAGAGATCTGGTGCTGGGGAGAGAACATGTATGGGGCTCTTGGTACGGGAGACAGATTGTCTTCCCCAATACCAGTACCAGCAAGCCTGTCCCAGGGAGCTTTGCAGATCTCAGCCGGCCGTACCCATACTTGCGCTTTGCTTGAGGATAATACTCTTCATTGCTGGGGAGTGGTGAGTGCTGCAGAACCTGAGCCCTCCGCGATGCCCGCATCACCAATTCCCATGTATGGGACCGGCGCTTTTCAATCTATTCTATCCAGTCAAAACTATATTTGCGCTGAGCAGACATCGGGAGAACTGAACTGTTGGGACTCCATAGAACCAGGGATTCAACCTCGAGTTATCGACTCTTCTCCTAATCATGGAAAGCTCTTTGCGGGAACCTCTGGAATCTGTTCTCTTGGTGAAAATGGTGCTGTTTCCTGCCTGGATCTTCAACTGGGTAAATGGGAAAATTCAACCACTCTTCCTGGAGCGGTGGAACTGGCCATCGGCAGCGCTCACATTTGCGCAAGAACCCTGGATGGAAAGGTTTACTGCTTCGGCCAGGGTTCAAATTTTGAGCTAGGCCATGAAAACCTGGAATCGTCCCCGGACCCTGTTGAAGTTCTCCTGGGAGGAAAAGTTCAGAAATTGCACGCAGGGGACCACCATACCTGTGCCCTGATGAACTCTGGTGAGTTAAAATGCTGGGGACTTGCTACAGGCGGAAGACTCGGGACAGGTCCAATTGGAGCCGAAGGAACCCCCAGGGCTGAACCAGTCCAGGGACTTAGTCTCCCAACTCCTCCCAACTAGAAAATCCATTTCGAGTCGGGGCCGCATCAGTATTTGCTCGTTTGGTATGCAATGGCCACGTACAAGTTAAAATTTTCTTTAGTCAGGTTAACAGCTTCATCTTGATCTCATCGAGGGTGAGGCGTTCCTTCTGAAGTTTTCTGATTGCAATGGCCCTTTGAAGCATGGATGGATCAAAAAGCTGGTACCCTGAATCAGTAGTCTTCGCAACTTCCATCAAACCAGACTTTACCCAGTGACGGATGGTTGGCGGTGACTCACCGGCCAACTTCCCCAATTTGCCGATCCGAAGAAGATCCAAACTCGCCCAACCCAAGGAGTTTGAGTTTCCATCTAGTTTCTCCAAGATTCGATCCAGGGCTTCCTCTACATCTTCCGCTATAAGACGAAGCTGGGCTTCATAACTCTCCCCTTGAGAATTCTCAACCTGGGAGTGGAGATAAGCCCCACGTCTATGCTCACCGAAACTTGCGGGTGGATAACCTTCCAAAAGTAGCTGCAAATTCATTACAAGACGGGCTGTGAGACCGTTGACGCTTGAAAAGGGAGAAATCCAGTGGAGCCTCTGATGAATCCATACCGCGGTTTCCAGGGGATGAGAATGGTGCGCGATTTCAGCGGGTGAAACCATATCTGAAATGAAATCAGGTATTTTGCGATAGTCAGGCGCTTCTTCCGATAAACAAGACTTTGGGGGAGAGACACGATATTTTCCGGCATTCTCGTCTTCAATCCCCCTGAGTAGGATTTCGTTGATTTTGATCAAGTCCTTTTCGATGATCCTCTTTCTTCCTCCGTGAACAAGTCCATAGATCCAATCAATGGCCTTGGCGTGATTTACGATTCGTAGATGATCCATTAGAGGCTTGGAGTCAACCGTCAGCCCTTTTTCAAGTACGAGTCTAACCTCATCAAGGGTGAGTGAGTTCCCTTCAAGGGAGTTGCTCGCCCAAGTAAACTCCAGGCGAAACGCCCCTTCAGTACTTTGGGTTAACTCCTCTGAATGCGGGCGATAAGCGTCCAGGAGCAGCATTTTCTCTGAAATCACTTGAAGGTTCATAATTAAAGTGTAAAGCGTAACGTTACACTTTACAATTGTGAGTTTTCGGCCTGAGGTGACTTCGATACCTGACAGGACTCTGGCCTCATGAAACCAAAGGAAGGACCCCCAACCAGCCCAACTTTTCCCAAAACGGGTGGGACACACTTTGTGCCTGTGAAATACATTTATTCTCTATCCTATCTTCCTTCCTCAAACATTAAATTCATACAAAAATGATCCGATATAGGCTGAAAGTGTATGGCTTTTTCCGGAGTTTGCCATGAAATATAAGGTTCGATCATTCTTTTCTTATTTCCTTCATCTGTACCTTCTTCTGTGGTTGCACACCATCCATGTCCAGGCGGCGAATACCGCGAAATGGGTTACAGGAACTAATCTCCACGCACGCGCAGGCAGTGTTTCCCGTGATGGGAAAATCCTGGCTTACGTACGCGATAAGGAGAGTAGTTCTGAGATGTGGATCAAATACCTCAATGACACCGGGGGCGGCGTAAAGATTTTTGAAGCCACCGGTACAATTGAATTGCCACACTGGTCACCTGGTAGAAAGTTTCTAGTATTTGGAGTTAAAGATGATGGTATGGGAAGGATCTATCGAAAGAATTTGGCCACGAACGACCCCCCGATAGCTTTAACCAAAGCAGGGATCAATTGTTTCCATCCGACGATTTCACCAGATGAATCCCAGATCGCCTATGACTCAGACGAGAGCGGAAATTTTGATATCTGGACCATGAATCTCAAGACATTTGAAAAGAGGCAGATCACCAACTACCGAAACCATGATTTCTATCCAACCTTTTCACCTGACGGAAAATCCCTTGCCTACACCAGCTTTCGGAACGAAACTTTCCATCTCTTTTTGAAGGACTTGACGATCAACGGTTCCAGACCTGTCCAACTCACACAGGGGGAAATGATCTCAGCACATCCCGCGTTTTCTTTAGATGGACAGGGAATCTATTTTGACTCCAATCTTAATGGTGAAAATCAGATCTTTTTCCTCAACCTTCACAACTACTCTATGTACCAGGTTACGGAAGGGGAGCTTAAGGCAAAGTACCCGGTTATGGGTTCTGGAGTCCTGGTATTTGAAGCGGAAGAAGCTGGAGTCAGAGGCGTTCGAATGCTTAGCTTAAATGAGAAAGCTCGAAACCGATGGAAAAAGGAATCCCCCCCGGTTGAATTTGAGGATTCACAGCCTCAGCCCGTTCAAGCTCAGTTAGTCAATGATTCTGAAGACTTCGAGAAGGACCTGAGCCTGATCAGAATCGAAAAGGATCAATTGATAAAAAATCCCGCGCTGCCTACAACCCAATTCGAAGAAGCTGATTTTAATCTTAATTTTACTCAGAAGGAGCCCGGGCAAGAAGGTATTCTGGTAGGCCATGGAGAGGCAACCAAATCTCCTTTTTCACCCGCGCGCGCCAGTACTGAGCGTACTTACCCCACACCTCTGCAAAAACTGCGCGATACCATGGCTATCGGCCCCGAAATAGTCTCTAACCGTGTGGACCCAGTGATCCAGTCCCGGGAATTTCCCGCCATACTCAATTCAAAAGTTGAAGCGAAAAAGCACGAAACTGGGGAAAGCCGGGTCCTGGAGGAGTTTTATCAACCGCGGATACCTGAAGCCGTTCGAGCCACCTTACCAGCGAATGGGACCCGATCGGTAGCACTCTTCCATCCTATCAGCCTCATATTCAAACGGGAGCTGCAAAAAGGGGAAGAAGGATACCTACAGGCAAAGATCTATGCGGATGGAAGAGAGATCCCCGTCCAGTCTCATTACCAGAAGTCCCACCAGCGCATTGATCTCATTCCACAGGAATCACTGCAACCTGGGACCCAGTACCGTGTAATCGCGGGACAGGCAGCATTTGAGTTTTCCACCGAGGGGGCAAAACTACAACTTAGCTCTACCGGAAAAAAAGGATCCATCAGACCTGTTATGAATGCGCCCAGAGAAGCCAGATCTTTCAAAATCGCAAGGGTTTTCCCACGCCACCAGTCCCGAAACAATAAAGTTCACGCACCTATACGAATTCGGTTCTCCTCGGAGATTGATCCAGATACCATCCATGCATCAACGGTGGCTATTTATATGGATGATCAGCTTATCCCTGGAGAGCTTACATTTGAAACCAATGATCGAGAGCTTTCTCTCAAGCCCTATCGGAACCTGCAAGAAGCCGGAGTTTATGAAGTTCGAATTGACTCCACCCTGCGATCAAAAAACGGGAGTCAGCTTGAGGGGCCGAAAAACTGGAAATTCAAGACCGAACATTTTACTCCGTTTCTGATTGAAAAATTTCCCCATTCAGTCATGGACTCAGTGGACGGAGTGCTCACCCTGGAGCTCAATCGTGAGGCAGATCCGGGATCCATTCGCTCTGATGAGTTCTTTCTACAGGGAGAGAGTTTTCAGTACAAGGGTCGCGTAGATTTACACGATGGGGGTAAAAAGCTCGTCTTTAAGCCGCACCAAAGAATTCCCGATCAACAAGAATTCCAGTTCTACGTCTCCCCCAACCTCAGGGACCTGGACGGCAACAACTTACAAAACAACAAAACTGTTTCTATTGCCGCAAGATTCAGCACCAAGAGCCTGGGAACCAGAACCCTGGCTCGCGCAAGAGAATATTTCCCAAGAGACCGAAATCCCCAGGCCGGCGGCGAAGAATTTTACCCCGTTCTCGAGAACTTCTCACGCAAGGGATATATCCAGAGCAAGGAGCCTATACATATTAAGGACACACAGCGAACTCCAAGCCGCTACCAGGTAGCGCGATGGGTGGAGGAATCCCTGAGTTCAGTTCCCCGCATGAACGCAGAGGACAAAAAAGCCTTAAAAGATCTGATTCATGCCTATAGGGCGGAACTGCGAAATCTCGGGGTGGATCTCAATAAGTGGTCAGGTCAAATTGAAGGTTCCCGCCGCTCCAGCCAGCGTCCGGTCAACCGCTTTAGCAGGCAGGCAGCCAACGACTTCGTTTCCAGAGGCCGCCGACTCTAGGGATTCTTTTTGAATCTTACCTCCCCTAGAAGGGGCCTATTTTAACAGGCTGACCCTTGCAGTTTGCGTTCCTGAAGAAACCTGATTTTGGCGCAATTTCTCCATCTTGCCGATATTATATATAGGAAGATGGTTAAGGATTCCTTTGACTTCAGAGATGTTTACCTGCTCGTACAAGCACGTATGAGATCTTCTCGTTTTCCTGGGAAGGTTCTGAAAAAGATTCACGACAAGACCCTTTTAGAGAATGTTCTCTTCGGTTTCCCGCGGGATCGAGTGTTGGTACTAACCACTACAGAGCCTGAGGACCAACCCCTCAGAGAATTTTGCGCCTCTCATGAAATTCAGTTTTTTGAAGGACCTGAGTCAGATGTATTTGAAAGATTTCATAGGGCGATCCAGAAATTTGAAGCTAAATATTACATTCGAATCACGGGGGATAACCCTTGCCTTTACAGGGAATCCTTACCCATGATGATTAGTCTTTTGAGAGAAGAGGACTTGGATTATAGCGTAGGCCATGAACTACCCATTGGGGGCGCTGCGGAAGCTTTCACGCGCCAGAGTTTTCTTCAGCAGAGTCAACTGGAGAGAAGTGCGCAACAGGTTGAGCACGTTACAGCAAAGTATTACTCACCTGATTCTTCTTTTCATTGGAAGCCTGTGAACTGTGGCTATGGTCATTTGAGAAAACTCCGGCTGACCATCGACACCCCGGAGGATCTTTCCATGTTTCAAGCGCTTAGCAGGGTTATGAACACGGATCCCTGTACCCTTAGCTATGAATCTATTGAGAAAATCCTTAGTCATTCAGGAGACATCCTGGAACTGAATCGTGGAGTGCGGCAGAGAACCGTATATGATGTGGAATCCAAGAGGTAGATGAAATGAATTCCACTCCACGATTCCTGATCAAGACGGAAGCGACTCGCAAGGTCGGACTAGGCCATATCAGAAGACAATTGAAGCTGGCGGAAGGCTTGCGAAACAAGGGGGCTGAAGTAATTTTTGCGGTGAGTTCTCCCAGTGCACTGACTGAGTCCATTCCATTTCCCATGAAGCACGTGATTGAGCCCTCTGAATTCCAAACCTATTCCCGAGAATGTAATGCTGTAATCCTGGATGAACCGGAGTTACCTGAAGACTGGTTTGATGCTTTTGACTCCTTTGGTCTTAAAATCGGGATCGATGAAATGGGACCTGCCCGAGATCACCTCGACATTCATATCTGTACAACCCTCCTGGGACTGGAAAATCGTCAGGAATGCCGAGGCAAAACAAAGGAGTTTATAGGGCCAAAGTATTTTCTGTTCCCCGAAGATGATCCCGTCGAATCTCTAAAGAGAGAAGAAGGCAGAATCCTTGTCTCCATGGGCGGCACAGACCCTCGTGAATTAGGTATGGAGTTTTTCGAAGGTCTGGAGCGGCACTTTCCCACGCGGGCAAATTACGATTGGGTGGCTACCATCGGACCCGGATATCCAAAGGAGTACGCCCTGAGATTAAAAAGAAAATTTCCTAAGGTTTCCTGGCTTGAAGATCAGAAGTCCATGAGTCATCTCTATCTTACTTGCGAAGCTATCGTCTGCTGCGGTGGAATTACGCCCTATGAGGCTCTCAAGCAGGGCTGTCTTCCCTTGCTGCTGGCTCAAATTCAGGAACAAGCCCATACCGCTTCCACTCTTCATAACGCGGGACTAGGAATTCAATTCGGCGATAGTTACACCTTGAATTGGGATCAGTTCAATGCTGTTTTCAAGCAGGATTGTGAGTCCCTACGTGCCCGCGCAGCCCAGCAATTTCAACTCCTACTAGAGGGAAATCCCACCCAAAGGGTCGTGGATATCTTAATGGATCATGCCAAATCTACAAGCCTATAAAAACTCTGAGATCATCTGCCCAGAAGGCCCTTATACCCTGTTTATTGAACCCACAAACCATTGTAATCTGGCCTGTGTTTTCTGCCCTCAAAAGTCCCAGGAAAGAGACCTTGGCTTCATGTCTATGGAAGTCTTTGACTCTATCCTTGAAGATGCCAGGAATAATGATGTGCGCAAGATCAATATCTTCTTTCTGGGAGAGTCTCTCATGCACAAAAGACTCTTTGAGATGATTGGGAAAATCCGTGTATCGGGTCTCGAATCCCGCCTCAATACCAATGCGACTTTCCTCGATGAAAGTCGCGCTAAGCAGCTGCTTGAGTCTGGCCTCGACTTTCTTACCATCTCCTTCGAAGGGACTGATAAAAAGACCTATGAAAGTCTCAGGGTTAAGGCAAACTATGAGACAACCATGGCAAACATCCGCAGGCTCTTGGAAATGAGACAGGGCTCAGGATTCACTACCAGCATCAATATTGAAATCATCGATATGGAAGAGACCCACGCGGGCTTGGATAATTTTGAGAAAGAGATGTGGAAGTTAAGTCCAGATGAGGTTTCCAGGAAAGTATATCGGAACTGGATCGGTTATCTAAGTGCCCAAAAGAACCTGAGTCTTCAAGACGCTTATAATGTGTGCTCTTACCCATGGCGCTCCATGGCAGCTCTATGGGATGGAACCTATGTACCCTGCTGTGTGGACTATGACGGGAAGTATCCACTGGGGACCTTCAAGGAAGGGCTGATCAATGTTTGGAATGGTCAGAGAATGCGTGACTTGAGAAGATATCTCATTGACCGAAAGACCGATCTTCACAAGAATCATGGACAAAGAGAATGTCATGGACTCTGTTCTCGCTGCGATATCCCCTTTGACCCGGAGGATCATCGCGTATGAATTTACTCCTTCTCTCAACCGGTCGAAGAGTTAGTTTGATCAGAAGGCTGAAATTGGCAGCCCTGAGACTGGAGATCCCACTGCAGATTTTTGGCACCGACATGGAATCCAAAACTTCTTCACTCCACTTTTGTGATCAGCAGCTTATGGTCCCTCCCACCAAAAGCCCCGAATATTTACCAGCCCTCATCAGTATTCTCAAAGAGCATAAAGTGGATGCCATACTTCCTGGAAATGATTTAGATTTAGAATTTCTCTGTGAATTTCAACTACCCGAATCCTTAAGCCATATCAAGCTCTTGTATTCGGGGCCTGAGAGAACCGGCATGTTCTTACGCAAATCGCTAACCACACGGTTCTTTCAAGAACTGGGGCTCGATGTCCCCAGGGTTTTCGATCAATCCCAGGATGCCCGTTTTCCGGCCATCATTAAAGAAGACCGAGGTCATGGCTCCCGTGGTCAGTACCTGTTGGAAGACGAAACTGATCTTCTCTCACGACTGCCCAAGGCTGTCGAACCTTTCATGCAGGATTTCATAGAGGGACCTGAATACACCATTGATGTTTTCAGTAATGAACAGTATGAGCCCGTGAATGTACTTCCAAGGATCCGCGAAAAAGTACGATCTGGAATCTCAGATGTAGGCAGGGTGCACATGGATAAAAACCTGCTTGAATTGTTATCAGGAAAACTCCAGGAGTTCCGGCTGACCGGCCCCTGGAATCTTCAATGTATCCTCCATGACAATCGCTATTATTTTCTCGAAGTGAATCCACGCTTTTCCGGCGGCATACCCCTCACCATCGAAGCCGGTATGGATTTCTGTCAAAATGCTCTCGAGTGGGCTATGGGACTGGAACCCAAACCGTTCACAGACGTGCGTGATGGAATGGTGATGATGAAATATGATGCAGAACTCTTCGCCTGATTCCTACACCGCCTATGTTATTGGCCTGGGGAGGGTTGGATTTCTCCTGGAGGGTGAACTGGGCAGAGCTGCTCCCTGTACTCATGCAGGCTGCTTCAGGGACCATAAGAGGACCCGCCTGCTAGAGGGTTATGACATAGATCCTGGTCGAACTGAAGAATTTAAGAAGAATTTTCCCGAGTCCAACGGGCATTGTCTTGATCTTTTAGAGCGCCTTAGAGAGACTAAACCTGAAATCATCTCCATTTGCACCAGTTCTTCCACCCATATGGAAATCATGGAAACCATTGCCAGGGCGAGTGATGGTAAATCCTGGCCTCGAGGAATCCTGCTGGAAAAACCTGTGGGTCTCAATCTTAAGGAAGGGGAGAGAATCTACTCCATCATTCAGAAAATGAATATTCCCGTAGTTGTCTGCCATGATCGGCGCTTCTATCCTGATTTTCGGGGATTTCACGCCTTAATCCGTCGTCGAGGCCTGGGCCGGCTTCGACATCTGCACGGCTCCGTATTCTGCAGCTCCTTTGTGAAGGGCAGATCACATTCCAGGAAGGGGCTTCATTTTGGCGGCCCCCTGGTCCATGACGGCACCCACCTCTTTGATCTCATGATCTATTATGCCGGGGTCCCCACCCATGTGAGCGGACTTAGCCTGCGTTATCAAAAAAATACACTCACTGAAGACACCAGTATGGGAACCCTGTTCTTTGAAAACGGTGTAACTGGAAGCTTTCATGTAGGCGGCCGCAGAAAGTACTTTCACTTTGAAATGGATTGGGAATGGGAGCGAGCGAAACTAAGCTATTCCCATGGAAGACTTCAATTTTTGAAAAAGAAACCCGGCTCTCCCTATCTTCAAACGGCAAAGGTTCCTGAATTTTCTACTGAAAATCCTTATCTCAATCGACTGGATCACCTAATCGCGGTCATGGAAAATCGTGAGGAAAATGAATCATCACTCAAAGATGGCCTCCTTGCACTGAAAACCATTGAAGCTGTCTATCGATCCTGCACACAAGAAGGATCTCTGGTTTCAGTTGAACAGGGAATCAAGAAACCCCAGATAATGTTTCATACAAAGGAGGTTGAACCATGTTTGCCCTTAATTACTTAAGAGACAAAACAATTCTCGTTACAGGCGGTACCGGTTCCATCGGCAAAGCCCTGGTAAAGGAAATTCTCAAGCACGAGCCAAGGGCTATTCGGGTTTTGTCCCGGGATGAATATAAGCAGTACTGCTTTTCGAGGGAATTAGGCGCGAATTCCGAGGTTCGATTTCTCCTGGGAGACATCCGCGACAAGAATCGCCTGCGCCTTGCCATGGATCATGTGGACTATGTATTCAACGCGGCGGCTTTAAAGCAGGTACCGTCTTGTGAGTTTAATCCGTTTGAGGCGGTAAAAACCAATGTACTGGGGACCCAGAATCTGATTGATGTGGCCATGGAACAGGGGTGTGAGAAGGTCATCCTGGTTTCTACAGATAAAGTCGTCAATCCGGTAAACACGATGGGGACCACAAAGCTCCTGGCTGAAAAGCTCATGCGTACCGCAAATCTCTATAAAGGTCCTCGAAAAACGATCTTCTCCTGTGTGCGTTTTGGAAATGTACTCGGAACCCGGGGTTCCGTGATTCCGCTTTTCCTTTCACAGATTGAACAATCCAAGGAACTCACCCTGACTCATCCAGCCATGACCCGCTTTGTCATGACCTTGAACAAAGCTATCCTTTTGGTACTCAGGGCTGGAGAGAGAGCCCTGCACGGAGAAACCTTTATTCTTAAAATGCCTGCGATCCAAGTCAAGGACCTGGTGGATACCATCAACGGCCCCTATGCCAAGATGCATGGATTGAAAGATGTCGGAGTCAGGGAGATGGGAATTCGGGAAGGGGAAAAACTCCACGAAGAATTGCTTTTCGACCACGAAGTCTACTACTGCACAGAAGAAGAGGAAATGCTGGTGGTAGGCTATAACAGAGGCTCCGCAACCATAGATAGAAGTGTGTATAAATCGGAATTTTCTGCCTATTTAAATCCTGAAGAAATTCTTGATCTCCTTCTAAAGGTACGCAATGAAATGGAATTGCCTTGAATGATGCCTGGCTGAAGTCAGCTCTGGAAGAACTTCTGGAGGATCTCAGGAAAAATCTTTCTGCCCTGAGATTTGAACATGTTTTATCCACGACTGAGACAGCCATTTCCCTTGGCAGAACCCATCAAGCAAACGAAATAATCCTGCAAGTCTCAGGCTACCTCCATGACTTCGCCAGGGAAATGCCGGTGAAGAAGCAGGAGGAAATTCTTAAATCAGAAGGACTCGAAGATCCTATTGCCCTGGAAAATCCAGTTTTGCACCATGCCAAAGTCGCGGCAATCCTGGGAAAGCAGAGATATGGCTTTCCGGATAAATGGGTGGAACCGGCAAAATGGCATACCACTGGAAGAGCAAAAATGACCCTGGAAGATGTCATTCTCTATGTTTCTGACCAAATCGAGCCGAAAAGAGCCTGGTCAACCGAGCGCCTATTGGACGAAGCTCATACAAATCTTTCCCTATCCTTTAAGAATTGTCTGTTACAGAAGCTTGAATTTACCCTGAAAAGGGGTAAAATGGTCCATCCCGATAGTATCCAGTGTTGGAACTGGCTCTGTTTGGGCAATTCATGGGCCGACTGAGAAAGATCATAAACTTTCTCCTGGAGTTTGTACCTGAATTTCCCGGTGTCAATTTTCTTTTGGGCCGTAAGAAATTCGTGGACCTTCGGGAGAAACCCTCTCGTGTTCAAAAGCGCAAAATTGTAGGAAAACTACTTTTTGCGACAGCTATTCTGACCGGACTTTTTTTCTTTCAGATGAATCGATTCCTGGATCGAATAGTCGGAGAGGTAGAGAGAATCCAGGGCCAGCCACAGATAGTTTACCTCAAGCCTGGTGAGGGTCCTCCAAAGCCCATGAAAAAGCGCTATGTCATCCTGGTTCTTGGTAAGGAAGCGGAAAATCGTACGGATACTATCATCCTGTGTCACCTCATGGTGGACCTCAAAAGGGTTCACATCCTGAGCTTTCCCCGGGATACCCGGGTTCCCGTCTTCCATAACGAAGAGGAAACCCTCGATAAGCTCAGCCACACCTTTCGCTGGGGAGGATTGGACCTGATGCTCAATTCTCTTTCCCGTTTTTACGGAGTTCAGGTGGATCATACGGCCTTGATTGACCTGGAACTCTTTCGAAAAATTGTGGATACCCTTGGTGGAGTTGAGATCGAAGTGGAAAGAGATCTTTCCTATGAAGATAAATCCGCATCGCTGGTCATTGACATAAAAAAGGGAACCCAGGTCTTAAACGGAAATGACGCGGAAGGATATGTTCGTTATAGGGATGAAGAAGGAGACCTTGGGCGAATCCGCAGGCAGCAAAAATTTATTCGCTCCTTCTTAAATCAAGTTCGTTCTCTCAAGGCTCTCGGGTGGGAGTCCATAAAAATCCTTGGCAGGCTGCCAAGATTCGTCATGAACCTTTATAAGGATATTGAGACGGATGTTAGCCTGGATCTCTTTTTGAAGCTCATTGTTGGATTTTCTGAATTTGGAATCAAAGATATTCACTACCAAACACTTCCCGGTATAGGAGAATATATTTATGATTTCGAGCAAGAGAAGCGCATCAGTTATTTTGTTGCCGATTCAGGCTCACTTGAGCGGAGTCGGAAGTGGTTCTTGCACAAGGAAGAATCAGCCGATGGGGCATTGATTGGAGAAAAACCGTGAGTCTTCTAGAAGGTGAAAATGAACTCTTACGACTCAAGCCTCATTTTCTGAGTCGGGCCTGGTCCTATTTCTTCTGGGCCTACTGCCTGGTTCTGACCTATCTTTTCGCAACGGACTCACCCTTCTTAATCCAGATACGTGATTGGGCCGCATCCTTCCCTTTTTTCTCCACTCCGATAAAATTTCTTTCCCATATGCCAGAGAGCCTGACCTGGATTTCCGCGCTGATCATTCCGATTCTCCTGGTTTCCATCTTCCGCCTGGACTGGGGTCAGTTCATCAGGGTCTGCCTGCTAGTTTTAGCAGCCTTTTCCATGCGTTTCTTTGAATTAGGAATGGGAATTGAATATAGGGCCATGTGTTTCATTTCTATCGGAGCGATTCTCTATTTGGAAATCACTCGCTGGAGCACCCAATATATCGTCACCAACCAGCGCCTCATCCTTGAACACAGGGGCTGGAAAAATACTACCCGGACTCTGTTTTTCTCAAAAATCAATGACCTGGTGCTGGCACGAAACTTTTGGGGAAGGCTCTTTCAGTATGGAACTGTCATCCCAATTACAGCTTCGGGACTGGGACTGGGCTCAACAGAATCATCAGTCCATGTGGGGGTAGGGGGAAGCGCAGGTCTTTTGGCGGGAAAACTAGAAGGGGGAATGGCTCGTGCCACAAATCAAGCCGCTGAAACCTATGAATATGCCCTTTATTGTGTTCCCTCTCCAGATCATGCCTACAAAATCATACTTGAGGGTATGCAAAGGAAAGAAGTCTGATCTGGAGCAGCATGCTCCAACCCCACAATCACCAAATCAGGAGAGCGCTGAGAACCCAAGATCTACAAAGATGACCTGTCCGGTGATTCCACTAGAGAGGGGACTGACCAGAAACGAACAGGTATTTCCCACTTCTTCAGTCGTAACACTTCTCTTAATCGCGCAACGTTCAGCCACCTGGTCCAGAAAACCTCGAAATCCCTTCACACCTGAGGCTGCCAGCGTGCGAATAGGACCCGCGGATATCGCGTTGACACGGATTTCTTCAGCGCCTAAGTCTGACGCAAGATACCTGACCTCAGACTCCAAAGCAGCCTTCGCAACGCCCATGATTCCGTAATTGACGATGGCTCTACTCGCCCCGTAATAGGTCATCGTAACAATGGAGGCACCAGGCTGGAGATGGGGTTTCGCATATCGGGCCATGGTCAACAAGGTACCCGCCGAAATCTGAAGCGCCTCTGAAAACTGCTCAGCGCTTACTTCTTGAATCGGCACGGATAAAGCCTCTTTACTGGCATAAGCAACAGAATGAATCAAGAAATCCAACTTGCCGTAAATCTCAGAAGCCTTCTTAAAAAGGGCCTCAACCTCTGATTCAATGGTCAAGTCACAGCGCTCAATGAAGTCAGCGCCGATTTCTTCTCCAAGGGGACGAACCCTTCGTTCCATGGCATCGTTCAGATAGGTCACCCCAAACTGTGCTCCATTCTCCTTGAGTTGGCGAGCACATCCCCAGGCAATGCTGCGATGGTTGGCAATACCAAAAATTACGCCTTTTTTTCCTTCAAGGTGCATATGGGCTCCTTCCTTTTACGGAGGCTCAGTATATTCTTTCCGATTCCTTGTGGCAATCGAACAAAAAATTACGAAAATAGACTACTTTTTTTCGTCTTGACAAATATAAGCAAAAACAAGTTCGAAGAGGCGCTTGGAAACCGGATTCACCAAAGGCAAACAAGAACTGTAGACATTCCCTAAAAACTCTGCTAAAAAGCTCGTTAAACCAGTATTTAAGCGGGTTTTCAAAAGTTTAAACAATCCTAAAAATACTATTGCAAAATAGATTTTAGACATGCTAAAGTCGAGTTATTCCACCCTCAGAAAAATCATCAAATTGTTCTGACTCGGGAGCCAAAAAGTTCTATGGGAAGCGTCATCCAAATCTGCGATTATTTATGTGAACTGGAAGAAGCCGATGGTAGCTGCCGGTTCGACGATATCCAAGAGGAACAGGATCACCTGGTTGAAGAAATTATCAATGATGAAGATGCCTTGCGACACCTCGATGAAGAGGCATTTTCTGTCCTTTCTTCTGGATTAAAACACCGCAAGCAGACGGTCCGCACCCAGGCCATCACGCTCCTCGCCCAACTTTTCCCTCAAAGCCGTACTTTTAGCCTTTTTCAGAGAGTCCTCTGGGATCGTAAGGAAAAGCGTGCTGTTCGCTTTCATGTTGCTTTGAACATGATCTTTGACGACCGCCAGTCGGTTGAGGAAATGCTGCAGGAACTCAGGGGCTCCAAAGGCTGCAACGACCGCATCTGTGCGGCTATACTCATGGGGGGACTTAAGGATACAAAGCACATTTTCTACCTGATCAACTCCTTTGAAGATAGTAACGACTGTGTAAAAATCGCTGCCTTTCTATCCCTTCTGAACTATTCGCGTAGAGCCATTCTTCGTCATTTAGAGTCGTTTATCGCCAGGGCAACCATTTTCCAACTCAAATTACTTGAAAAGAATATATGCTATTACGAAGGAACCCCCCACTTTTCTAATGTCTCCCAGAGCCTGAGCGAAAGACTTGAAGAGTTCAAGGCAAGCAAAGTCACTTTTCACCCGGAGTATTATGAGCAATCCTATTCCCAGGAAAAGCTCTCCAAACTTGACCGCGTCTATGTGGGCGATGAGGTCTACCCGGCTGAAGGACTCAGTCTTTTCGAAGGCTAGGAGCCTGTAGGAGAATTGCCTTTTACTGCGACCGGCTGCAAAAAGCAGGCTCTTGGGCCAAGATCAATATTGATTGCCCGGGTAAAACCTCGTCTGTATAATCTCCAAATCCTTTTGCTTTCCCGAAAAAGGATTACTGGGCGCTAAAAATTGATGCAAGTTCCCCTTTCGATCTCTGAAATTCAAACCGCGCTGAAAGAGAAGGAATTTTCCTGTCAGGAGCTACTCCAGTCTTATCTCAGCCAGATCCATCATTCCAATGCGGAAATCAATGCCTTTCTATCCGTTGACGAAGAAATGGCTCAGAACTACGCCCGGGATTTAGATCAAAAAATTGCGGGTGGGTGTTCACTTCAAGGTCTTGAGGGAGTGTTCCTGGCTATTAAGGATAATATCCATGCCAGGGGATTTGAGACCACTTGCTCATCGAAGATTTTAAAGGGATATTTACCTGCTTTCGAGTCACCCGCAGTGAGCCTCCTTCGCCAGGAGGGAGCTTGCATTCTTGGCAAGACCAATTGTGACGAGTTTGCAATGGGATCCTCCAATGAAAATTCAGCCTTTGGACCGGTTCGCAATCCCCGGGACCGAGATCGTGTCCCAGGAGGCTCTTCGGGTGGAAGTGCCGCAGCGGTCGCCGCACTCATGTGTTCCGCCGCCCTGGGATCAGATACGGGAGGATCCATACGACAACCTGCTGCGTTCTGCGGTGTTGTAGGATTCAAACCGACCTATGGAAGAATCTCACGCAGAGGTCTGGTAGCCTTTGCCTCTTCACTAGATCAAATCGGTCCTATTACACACACAGTAGGCGATGCCTCAATACTCTACAAAATCATGGCAAAACCTGATGCTCATGATTCTACGAGCCTTACAAACATAGATAACGACTCACTTTGCGAAGTTAGACTTAAGGGAGCCACCCTTGGTATTGTTGAGGAGTTTTTTCCTCCTGAATTGGATTCCATGGTTCAGTCTAGACTGGAATCTAGCCTGAAGAACTTTGAAAAAGCTGGAGGAAACCTCACCAGGGTTTCTCTTCCTCACCTGAAGTATTCCTTGCCAGCCTACTACATTTTGGCCTGCGCTGAAGCGTCTTCCAACCTTGCAAGATATGATTCGATCCGATATGGAAACAGAGAATATCCCGGTGTGGGAATCGAAGAACTCTATCAGAAGGAAAGGAGCCTTGGACTGGGAGATGAGGTGAAGCGGCGTATGATACTGGGTGCCTATGTACTCTCTGAGGGCTACTACGAGGCTTTTTACCGCAAAGCTCAAAAGGTTCGCTCCCTGATTCGAACGGAAATGGAAAATGCGCTGCGGTCCTGTGACGCCCTGGTTGGACCAACCACCCCCACCTTACCCTTTTTGCTGGGATCTAAGGTTTCAGATCCAATGGAAATGTATTATTCAGATCTGTTTACAGTGATCGCAAACATAACTTCCGCGCCCGCCATCTCTATACCCTGCCAGAAGTCTGAGGATGCATTACCGGTAGGAATCCAGCTAATCGGAAAACCCTTTGAAGATTCTAAAATACTTTCCCTGGCAGAGGCTGTAGAAAACCTGGTAAATCCATGATCAACTCTTTTGAAACAGTAATCGGCCTTGAAGTCCATTGTCAGCTCAAGTCCCGCTCGAAGCTCTTTTGTACCTGCTCTGCACAATACTCCGGAGCCGAACCAAACACCCATGTCTGCCCGGTATGCCTGGGGCATCCCGGAGTACTTCCGGTGTTCAACAAGGAGGTTCTGGAACTCGCACTGAAGGCTTGTCTAGCGCTTTCATGCCAGGTACCCGCGATCACTAAATTTGATCGCAAACACTATTTCTATCCTGATCTTCCCAAGGCTTATCAAATCACTCAATTTGATGAACCTATTGGTGAACATGGAAACCTGGAACTCAAAGGAGAGGGGGATGAGATCCGTCAAATCCCCATCCGGAGAATTCACATAGAAGAAGACGCGGGAAAAACTCTACACACACATACGAGCGGAAGCCTGGTGGACTACAATCGCTGCTCCGTACCCCTTCTGGAAATTGTTACGGATCCTGATCTGAAGAATTCCAAAGAGGCAAAAGACTACCTGGAAACGCTTCGCAAAGTCCTCAGAACGGTGGATGTGAGTGATTGCGATATGGAAAACGGGACCTTGAGATGCGATGTAAATCTATCCGTTAGAAAAAGGGGGGAGTCCCAACTAGGTATCCGGGTTGAAATCAAAAATCTAAACTCCTTTCGTTCTGTTGTCCGCGCTATCGAATATGAAGAGTTAAGGCACGTTTCTCTACTAGAAGCGGGAAAGAGAATCGAGCGAGGAACTCTCCTTTGGGACGAAGAAGCGGGTAAAACCCGATTGATGCGCTCCAAGGAAACTGAGGATGATTATCGATACTTCCCTGATCCCGACCTCCCTCCAATTAAAATATCCAGAGAATTGATCAAGGAAGTCATCTCGAAGCTTCCTGAACTTCCCCTGGCCAGAGAAAAGCGCTTCGTTAAGCAATATGGCATCTCTTCCTACAACGCTTCACTTCTTTGTGAGGAAAGGGATTTTGCTGATTTTTTCGAGGAAGCGTGTGCTATGCACGCAAATCCAAATTCCATCTCCAACTGGATCCTGACCGAGTTTTTAAGAGAATTAAACCGCTCTGATACTTGTATCTCAGAGTCCCTATTAAAACCCGCGATGCTGGCTCAGCTAGTCAAACTCATAGATGAAGGAACCATCTCTGGTAAGATTGCAAAAAATCTATTCCCAGAGATGATTGCCAGTGGGCATTCACCTGAAGAGTTGGTGGAAAAGAGTGGACTATCCCAGATCAGCGACGATGAATCCCTGAGAAAACATGTTCATCAAGTACTTGAATCCAACCCTCATATACTGGATGATCTCAAAGCAGGAAAGAAAAAGGCTCTTGGTTTTTTAATGGGTCAGATCATGAAAGCTACGGGCGGGAAAGCCAACCCTCAAAAAGTTCAGGTTCTTTTACACGAAATTCTTGAAGAGGTACATTCAATTCGACTTTAATCCCTGGAAGAAAGGAACTCCATGACACGCATCTTGTTTATCTCAGCCGAGATGGCCCCATTTAGCAAAACAGGAGGACTTGGCGATGTTAGCGGTTCTCTTCCCAAGGCATTAAAAGAAATTGGCCATGAAGTAAAGACCGTTTCACCCTACTATCATTTCATCACCCAGCCAATGGAGCAAATGCCCCATGAGTACCATGTTCATGTTTCGCGCCAACGCAAGGATGGAGCATTTTTAAGAAATAGGGAGGATGGGGTTGAGAGGTATTTTGTTGTGAACCCGGGTTACTTTGACCGAGAAGGCATCTATGGAGATCGGCATGGGGAATTTGGAGATAATGACGAAAGGTTTGCCTACCTGTGTGAAGCCGCATTATTGCTATGCAAAGTCGAAGGTTGGAAGCCAGATATCATTCATATCAATGACTGGCACACCGGAATACTTGCCCCTATCCTTCGCTTAAAATACGCGGGGGACTCCTTCTTCCAAAATACGAAGGTAGTATTCACAATCCATAACCTGGCCTACCATGGATACTTTTCCCCCGGGTGTGTTCAAAAATTCGACCTTCCTTCAGAAGTAATGCGTTTTGATGGGATGGAATTTCAGGGCATGGCCTCATTTTTAAAAGCGGGGCTGCAATATAGCGACTTCATCACGACTGTGAGCCCTACCTACGCAGAGGAGATCCAGACCAGGGAATATGGTTTTGGCATGGAGGAAATTCTCAGGCACCTCAATTATAAATTATTGGGGATACTCAATGGTATTGACTCCAATGAATGGAATCCCGCGGTGGATCCGCATATCAGCGGATTCAACTTTAATGGGGAAGCCCTCGGAAATAAACATCGATATAAAGAGTATTTTCTTAGCCAGATGGGCTTACCCTATTGGTCCCATGTCCCCCTGGTGGGAATGGTGTCGAGATTCACGCCACAGAAGGGTATTGGTCTCATTCAAGAGTCGCTTGAAGAGATACTTCACATGGGTTGCCAGGCTGTTATCCTGGGCTCCGGAGACAGTGGATTTGTTGACTATCTGCACCAATTACAAGAACGCTATTCAAGGCAACTCAGGGTCTTCGCGACCTTCAGTAATTCTCTGTCTCACCAGATTGAAGCTGCTTCAGACTACTTCCTCATGCCTTCACGATACGAGCCGTGCGGTTTAAATCAAATGTACTCTCTACGCTATGGAACCATACCCATCGTACATCATACGGGAGGATTGGCCGACACCGTCTTGGACTGTGATACCTATCCTGAACATGGGAATGGATACAGCTTCTACAATTTCAATCGAGAATCATTTCTGGATGCTGTAAAAAGAGCCTTAGGACTCTATCAATACCCGGAAAACAAGGAAATCATTCAAAGGAGGGGTATGTTTACTGACTACTCATGGTCTCGCTCAGCTAAGGATTACGCGAGCCTGTATGATTATTTAAAGGGCGAGTGACCACCGGTTAAAATCTTGATTCCTTTACCTATTTTATGTTTTATTCTTTGCCCGCATTCTTTGTGGGCTATGGACCAACCATGAAACAGTATCTGACTTTCTTAAAAGAATTTGGAGCCAATCGAGATACGGTCGGATCCGTGATCCCTGCAACTTCCCAGTTGGGTGACGCACTCAGCAAATTGCTAACCTCCTCCAGGACTACTCCAGCCAGCGTTCTAGAGGTAGGACCGGGAACCGGTACCATCACCAAGCGGATCCTGTCCAAGATGAGAAGAGGGGATGAACTGGTTCTCGTAGAAGTAAACCCTCAATTCTGTGAGATTCTTGAAAATTTGGCACGGACTGAGTGGAAAGAAGATTTAGAAGGAGTTCATTTCAGCATTGAGTGCTGTGTAATGGAGGATTTGGAGAAGGATAAGAAGTATGACTATATTATCTCATCTCTACCTCTCAATAACTTCTGCCATCGAGAGGTAAGAGCAATCCTGGAATCCTATCAAAACCTCCTGAATCCCGGAGGAAAACTCTCCTACTATGAATACTTATATGTACGGGAAATCCAGAAAAAACTCAGCCATCTGCGCAACAATGAAGACAGACTAAGTACTTACGCACTTTTAGAGGATTTTATCCAAAACTACCAGGTGGAATCTGATGATATTTATCTGAACTTTCCTCCTGCTGTTGCAAGACACTTCAGCTTTCAGAGACGCCCAAGAATTTCAAGGGCAGTCACCAGACAAAAACCTACTGAAGGAATAATGAAAGGTTCCTCATGAAACTCACACTGGTATCCGCTTCACTATCTAAGAATTCCCGCAGCCGCCAAATGCTCTCGGTGATGCAAAAACTCTTCGAAGAACGCGGCGCTGAAATCTCTACTATTGATCTTAGAGAAATCGAAATGGATTTTTGTGATGCACGAAAGGAATCTTACGGAAAGGATATCGAAGAAGCAAAAGCTCTCATGAATTCTGCTGATGGCTTAATTTTTGGCTACGGTGTTTATTGTTACTCCATACCTGGCGTACTCAAGAATTTCATCGATATTGCTTGTGAATCCATGGTGAAGCCCTTTGGACAGGTAATCGCGTCCGGAGGAAACAACGCTTTCCTGAGTCATGAACATTTGTCTCAAATCCTGGTCAACGAGGTACATGCGGCGCCCTATCCCCACGTAATTTTCGCCTCCTACGCGGAGTATGTCGGCGGGGATATTACCGATGAGAAACTCATGCAACGAATGGTGGAATATGCAGACGGATACCTCGACTGGTCCAGTCGACTCTGTAGATGATTCCCGGCAGTTACAAAGACTACAGAATGTCTTTGATCAGTTTATCTCTCTGCCACGGGAGGCAATCCTCAAACAAGATATTCTCAGGGATGGTCTTGCTTTCTCAAAAGATTCTCTAAAAATAGCTAGCGGGTATAAGCCTAAAGACTATTTCATTTTTTCATTTGATCTAGTCCCCATTAAAGAAATGAGTCTGGAGGAAAACCTCCGAGCCCCTGAAGAAGTCAAACTTTCAGGTGGAGTATGGAATCTGCTGGACACCATAGTCTCAGTCAGAGTAAATCCAGAATCCAGCTACAATATCCGTGTCTCAGAAGGAAAGCTACGTCTATTTTGCTCCAACCAGGTTCTATGTGATGTGGAATATCATCCGAGGCCAGCCTATTACGATTCCAAAATGAGTAGCGGGAAACCCATCTCTGAGATTGCCCCTGTTATAGAGTGGGGCTATCTCATTTACCTGACCGTCTATCGCCTATGCCAGTACTTCAACGAGGAAGAACAATGCCAGTTCTGTGACCTCAATGCCAACTATAGACAGCAAAAACAGTCTGGCAGAGTCTACACGGGAATTAAGTCACCCGATGAAATCGAAGAAGCACTGGATCACATTGCAAAAATGGATACTCGCTCAAGGGCAATTACCATAACGGGCGGCTCAATAATCAATAAGCTTCGCGGTGAGTCTGAGGTTGATTTTTATGAGAAGTACGCCCGTAGAATCCGTTCCAGGTTTCAAGACCGCTGGATCTTAAAGGCTGTAGTACAAGCCTTTGAAGCTGAAGACTGTAAGAGGCTAAAAGATTCAGGAGTTGAAATCTATCATCCAAATTTTGAAGTCTGGGACGAGAAACTTTTCAACAAAATCTGTCCGGGCAAGGCCAGAGTAATTGGTAGAGATGGATGGATCAATCGAGTAGTAGACGCCGCCGAGATCTTTGGAGCACAGAACGTGATCCCCAATTTCGTAGCTGGCGTAGAGATGAACCGAAATTACGGCTTCACGGATGTGGATCAGGCTGTTGAGTCCACCAGGGAAGGTCTAGAATTCTTCATGTCTAAGAAAATCATGCCCCGTTTCACTTCCTGGTGTCCTGAACCCTACGCAAAATTGGGCTCACAACCCGCGCCGCCACTAGAGTATTTCTGTAAATTACTAATCGCCTTTAGAGAGACATTCCAAAAGCACAAATTACCCGAACCAAAAGGTTACGGACCCACAGGAGTGGGAAAAGCAGTTTTCAGTGTCTCTGCCTTCATGGATGTTCTATAGGTCTGGAGAAGAGCCGATGTTAGCAGCTTAGGCACTTTGCCGGAAGCCCAGAGCAGATCTAGAATCGCCCTTCCCTCGTCGAACGTGACAATGCCACGTCCTCCTCACGAATCACGATTCTAGATCTACTCTGAACTCCCGTCCATCACCACACTCCTAACATCGACTCCTCTCCAGAGGGGTGCTTTTGATGATTTGGGGTGCAGTTAAAAGAAGGAGGAAGATTCCACTAAACACTGGAAGGGGATAACCCAGTCTCAAATTGAAGTCTTCGAATAAAGGAGAAGAGTCGATGGCCGGGATGTGGCTTTCTACCGGAGTTTAGGAGTGGTACATGGTGCTGATAAACTTTTGGAGCGTGGCATCGTCACGTTCTAAAAGTTTACCGGTGCCAGGTGCTATTCATAAACTCCGGTAGAGAGTCTAAGTCCCGGTTATCGGCTCTTCTTCTTTACACTAATGTACTCTGTGCAGGGGGAACCTGTGGCTTGAACCACTGTGTAGCAGGGCAGTCTCTTTCCTCTAAATCCCCAAAACTTACAGGCATAGGGGAAACTCTTATCCCAGGTTATCACGTGGTGTTTACATCCCATGCAGTTCACCACACGTCTTTTTTGCACCATTAGAACCCTATTTTGGCATAAGGATTTTGCGGGAGCAACTTTATACCAAAGCTGAATACCAACTCTTAGAGAGATGTATGCAGCACTCTTTACCTCCTTTAAATTCCAGAGGGAGGTGCACAAAAAAGAGTAGAATTCATTGTTTTTTGTTATACTGGCCTGTGTCTATGCGCCTTGTCGTCCTTTGGGGCATTCTCATCTTTTTAGCCGGATGTGGAGGGTTTGAGGATCAAAGCTCTTCCTCCGGTAGTTCCACCTCTTCCACTTTATCACTGGTTGACGGTACGGTTACTCTTCCATCGGGTTCCGCCGCAAGTCTTTCCCAGGTCTCCTCAAGGGCTTCGATTTCTCGTGCTGTGGCCACACCCGTGGCAGGGGCTCGTATATCGGTTTTTTCCATCGACGATCCATTTTTTGAACAAGACCTCCTGCTGCCTGGTGAACTGGTCCGAACAAATCTTGCGGGAAATTTTCTCATTACCCGCTCACAGGTACAGGCATCAGCACTTGCCGTTGATAGTCCTACTTTCATCATTCGAGCTACCGTAAGTGATCTGGAGATTTCCTCGCTGGTATCCCTTCCAGCACCCATTTCAGGAACCACTCCGCCTCTCCAGATTAATCCAATTTCAGATGGGGCCATTCGCTTTCTTAAGGAAGAAATTCTGGTTAAGTTCGGCGGCATCTCAAACAGCTCTAAACTCAAGTCAAGCTCCTTTCTAGAGGAATACAAAGTCCTATCCCTGGAGTTCGCGGACAGAAGGGTGGAGATACAGAGTGAATTTGAGGATATTGCATTTGAAGAGGATGATCTCAAAACCACTACCCCAATCAGTCAGCGGGAATCGGGTCTACTCTTTTCTAAAAGAATCACGGAACTTACCACCGCAGTGGAATTCTGGGGCCAGCTTGGGAACCTGCGCGAAAATTTAAAATTATCAGCGGTCTCTACAGCCGAGGAAAGTCTATCCGATGCTACCCAGAGACAAAGATGGAGAGTACTCCAACTACTCTATACCGCATTGGAAAATGGATTCTTCATCAATGTTGATGGAAGCCGGTTCCTGGTCAAAGACCGGTGGCATCAGTTGGAAAAAACCACTTCACCTACCCTTAACGCTGAACTGGATCCCTCCAATCTCACCACCTACCTTGGCTCTGCCTTCACGACCGATGACCTGATCAGCTTTCCTGTTCCGCCAGGAATTATGGATTTGGATTCTCAGCTACTCAATTCTTTTCGTAACCTGGGACCATCGCAGCTTGAGAAAACAGCTCTCATTGCCATCGATTCATTCTCCTCTCCCTGGATTTCTACAAAAGCCCTGCAGCAGTTAGCTTCTCTTGAAAGGAGCAAAAGGGAAAATCTAATCAAGCTTTCCGATCTACTCTCAGCCGCTTCCCTGGGCGTGAGTCAGAAGCGTTGGTCAATTGAACGTGTTCAAAAACAGCTTTCCTCCGGAGGTCTCATTTATTTTGGGGAAGAAGTTGGGCCACCGCAGCATGTGGGAGGAAATAGCGTCAGCCCTGGTCTATGGGAAACGCCAATCACTGCCATCCCGCTACAATCTGATACTGAAACGGATTTCCACAGCTTCCTGGAAATCGACAATGTGACCATGAGCCTGCTTGAACCGGCTTTTCGCTCCGAGTACGGCAAATTGAAGGATGCCCAAAAGAGCTTGTCAGATCAAAATAACGGATATCCAGATCCAGTCTCCAGGCAGGGGACTCGAAACATCGTCTTTCGCCTAATTCAAAATCTCAGAACTTTCCAGTCTCCCAGGTCGGAGCGATCTGTAAAATTACTTCGAAGAATTTTTAGTTCCTTACATGCAGCCAGGTCCTTATCAAAGGACCTCAGCCCCTCTACCGTGCTCTCCAGTTCTGAAATCTTCCCGATCCTGGGTACGCTTCCCTATCTATCCTGGCCCCTGGAGTCTTCTAAAGGCTTTTTTACATCCATTCAGGGGACAAGCACGGTGTCTGGACCAAACCTGGAGAATCTTGGATTTGCCAGAATTCAGCCGCATCTCGCACAACAGACCTGGAGTTCTATCTTAAGGAGCGCGGACCCATCCGCCTCCCTGAGCGGTGTGGGAGACCTGACTAGCCTGGAGGTGACTCTAAGGACCCTCTCCATCACAAGTTTACCCTATCTCTCGGTAGATCAAAGTGGTTCCCTGTCAGTGACCGTGTCAGGAAAGATCGTTCTCGGAATACGAAATGGGCAAAGAATTCCTGCGCAGGGATTTCTTGTAGAGGCGATAGATGCGCAGCCGGCAAACAACACTGCCAGCTTGAGCGCTCAAACAGATTCAACCGGACTCTTTCAATTTCAATTGGAAAATAGGCTCAGTGGAGATCGCACCTATCACTTAAAGGTTGAAGTCAAGGATTCGGGACTTAGTCAATCCTCAAGCCTGAGTCTTTCTTTTCCCTATTCAATCATAGGGTTTGAAGGAGAACTGAAATTACCGGAATTTATCCTGGAGCCGGAGTTTCAGGCCCAGGCATCGGCTTATAGTGGGGATCTTTTGGAAATACAGGCTTCAAACAGACCACCCCTCGTGAGCTTGAGGTCTTTACCTGGCCTTACCAGCGATATTGTTCCGCTTAGTCTAATCTTGACTGACACCGAATCGGACCCGGTGAAGGTCAAATTCTCCTTTACCTCAGGTCAAAGTCTCACCATCACCACCCTCCATCCAAGAATATCCCTGGCATCCACTGATTCGGTTCAGACCACCTTTCCCCTGAGCGGAACTTTTGCGAGTCTGCCTACATCGGCAGGCGGGGCTGAGATAACCCTCTATTGGTTTTCAAAGCAAGAACCTGGTCTTGAGTCTCTAGAAAACCAGTCAAACCTTCGTATTCGTTTCGAGATTGAAGAATCTTTACGTCCGGTAGTCAAAGGAGCCGGCATCCAATCTGAGTTTTTTGATCTGGATAATATCCCTCCAACTATAACATTTGATACCCCGCTGAGAGATACCAGGGAACCTCAAGCAACTGACTTTCCAGAGGTCTCTCTTGAAAGAATCACCTTAACTGGAGGTGCATCAGACCGCTCTGAAATCCAATCCATTTTCGCCAGAAACACTAGCTACAGCGCTGGCCCGGAAACAACATTCGCGGCAACCAATACCGGAGATCAATTAAGTACCTGGAAAATAGACCAGTTTCCAGTTGAACCCGACATTACCAATACGGTTGAGTTTTTCGCTGTAGATGGTTTTGGGAATCAGAATCAGGACCCTGTTACGGCCACATTCAGATCCCTGGATTCCAACCCTCCAATTATCCATATCACTACAATGACTGTTTTTTCTACTCGAAATGTACCTCTGATCAGCTCAGTCGACCCGCTCATTCCTATGAGCATCACCACTTCAGCGGGAACCGGTTCCATTCAACTTTCCATACAAACTACGAGCAATTCATGGAGTGTGGACGTAATCACCACAAGAAGGATTTTCTTTGAAGGAACTGCTGCGGATCCAGGTGGAGTAAGCAGAGTACGATTCAATAGCGAAGCGGCCGAAAAGTTTGGGACTTCGGATTTAAATGTAGGCTGGAACTATAGCCTGCTTCTGCCCAATGAGGATGGTGAAAATCAAAGCATTCGCTTTAGTGCTGAAGACAAAAAAAATAACGACAGCAACACCACCAACCCAAGTGAATTCTTTAAGCGGAAGAGAGGGATTGACATCCTCTTCCGCCTGATCGACATTAGTGCTCCAGCTATTATCTTGGAATCTACATCAGGCTTCGTTAAAAATAGCGCACTAACCGTCACAACGGACGTAATTCAATTGTCTGGCGGAGCGGCCGACAGATCTCAAATCACTTCCTTTTATCTCTGCAGCACATTGGAATGCCGCCCGGTTTCAACGAGTAACTCTTATCTCATGTGGGATGTTTCTCTTCCCATTTCCCAGTCTAGCTCTAACCCTATTACGGGCTTGATAGAAGATGAATTTGGTTTTCGGGACAACTTTCAGGGTGCTAATTTCCTAACCCAGGCAGATCTCAATGACATTTCTCCCCCAAGTTTCGTGGTCACCAGCGTAAATGGTATTGCGGTCACCAACACTCTTGTTATAGATGAGTCCTACGCCCCTCTAGGGCGTCCCACGAGCACCACTGTCTATACAGCTTCCGCATGTAATACTCTTTCCTGCTCCCTGGTCATTTCTGGATTGATTCAAGATGAAAGTGGATTTGTTCTCAATTCGGACGGCCTGTCTAACTTTGATGAATTTAACTTGCGCATGGCTCACCTGGGCAGCACTCAAGCTGAATTTAATCCCGATAGCTATGATACTGGCAATCCCACTTCTTCTATCGAAGCTCTCATCGGAAGTACAATTGGGGATTTCTTTGCCAATTCCGCTAATACTTCTACAATCTCAGTCATATCAACCCAATCTTTAACCAGCAGTACGCAAATCTTGACTAGCCTGGGCTTCCAGGCAGTTCTGGACTTCCAGGATGATGGCTATTGGCCGGTATCTTTATTTCTCCAGGATGGGTCCAAGGAGATTTTCACCCAATCGGGTCGTCAGGCACCCAATATCCGCAAACGAGAAATCATTTATGTTCTCAAGGACACCATTCCACCAGAGATTCAACTCATCTCGGCAGGTACCAACTCCATCTCCTCCTCTAGCCTTGTGAGACTGCGAGGCGAGATTCGTGATCAGCTAAACACGATCGACTCTCTCTTGATCAACGACGTATTAATCACTTCCGCTGACTGGATAACACTCAATACAACTTCTCCCTGGAACAACTTTGTAAGCTTACCCTCTCAAACCGCAATTGAGTTTCAAACAGACATTATCCTCAAGGCAGGACTTTCCCAATCCATTCGAATTACAGCTGCTGATTCCCTGGGAAATACCACTGAGTTCAATACTTCTCTCTCTGTCTTTCCTATATTCACAACCAGTATCGTTCCCCAGTTTCCTTATGATGATCCAACTAATGTCGCCTTTGGCGGTGCTAATTTGACCAGTGTCTTCGTAGGTGATGCAGAAAAAAGCCGGGTAGAGGAACGATCTTTTTCAGCTACATTGATCAGAACAATTTCAGGGAACGCAAAGTCTAATTTTTACTCACAGGTATCCGACTTTGAGAACTTTGACGCCTTCTTCCCCAGGGGCGGTAACACAGACTCTCAATCTTTAGTAATCAATTCTGTCTTCTCAGATACGACAACTACACACAAAGAAGTTGTTCGCTTGTTTAAGGAGACCGCGCAGAGCTTTTTGGATCAATTTATCACCAGAGAAGTAAACCCGCTCCCAACAAGCAATTACGATGTTTTTCGGGATTCCCAGGACTCGAGTTCCTCCAACCTGATATCCAGCACTAGTAGCAAAGTCCGTTTCACCCCGTTTCAGGAAAGCGTCGTGTATCTCTTTAGAGCCACGAGCGAAGCGAATTCAGACCAGCTCTTTCGATATGTGAAGTCGCTGTTGAACGATCCGGCTCTTGCATCAAATCCACCATCCGCGGGTGGAACCCCAACATCTACGGGCGTCCTGGGACCAGGCACAAACCCTGTTGAGATCTCATCACAAGTTTCAGCTCTTGTGATAACGCAGGCCCTCTCCCGAAATACTGATAATGAGGTCACTTCATCTATAGAGTGGGTCTATCTGGCGGATAGAGGGCTCCAACGCATTGATAAATTTCAGTTTTTAAATGATGGACGCCTGAGGGGCTTAACTCCAATAGACTTGAGCACCGGAGAGGTCATCATTGACCCCACCGCCATGGAAATTGAACCCTCCGGCGCGGTGGCATATATCGGCAGTGGAACAGATCAAAGGATCTACAAGCTGGATATCACTGCAACCCCTCCCTCTCTAATTACTTCCTTCGGGGGACAAGGATATTCAGACGGAAGTTTTCTTTCCATTGATTCAATCAGGGGCTTTCAGCCAGAAAATGAAGGAAACTTCAATGAACTCTATGTTGTGGACCGAACTTCCAGAAGAATTAGCAGATTCACCAGCAGCGGAACTCTCTCTCAATATTTTGGAGACAATCCATTCACCTCGGGCGGAATGGTGGCACCTGTCCTATTGGGTCTGGTAGATGACGAATGGCTACTCCTTGACTCAACCCTTGAGTTTGTTGATTTCCGCTCAATTAGCTCAGATGAACTGAACAGAAATGTCACCACTACCTCTCTCTCGATCAGCTCTTTGACTTCAGCCTTAGCATTTGAGCAGACACCGGAAATGAAGGAAGAAAGCCTGACCAACTTATCGGCTCTCACCTATACAACTGGCTTATCAGGAGAGATTTTTAGCAGCACAACCCGGGAGACTTTCTTTCTCCAGGGACCGAACAAACTACATCATGTAGTAGAGAGCACATTTCAATCATTTATTCGGACGAATGTTAATGATCAGGCCTTTTTACCAGCTGGGATCAGTACATCAACTATAGAAGTCTTTACCGCTGGAAGTTCTCCGTTTGAGCAGGTCCTCGATATGTCTTTGCTCGTGGACGGATCCTCCTTAAATCTCTATGTACTGGAAAACCATTCTAATGATAAGTACCGAGTTCAACTCCTGAGCTTTACGGATCAGGCACAAAGCGACACGGCCAGTACTGCCGATCTCTCCCAGGTATCCTCAACAGGTTTATGTTCTGTCACCAGCGGACTGGTAATTGTTGGAACAAATCCCCAGGGCAACATTGATTTTGTCAGTTTCCCCGCAAATTCTACAAAGATCGTTAATAGTACTGCGTCCACCTCAATCACTCCGAAAGATCTCAGGGGAGCGGACATGACGTTTACGAGTCCTGGACCACCATCTTGCCTTGGAAACCACATCGCTATACCTGATGGCCCCTCTGTGAGGGTGTTCGAGGTTAGCGGCACCCTACCTCCCACAATAAGGGAAGTACAGCGTATAGATAGCGTTGATTCAACCTCTGGAGAGACTCTTTCTGCCAGTTTGGATGTTTTGCTAGCGGATTCCTATCTATACATCTTGGAAAAAGATAGGGATCGGGTGCTCAAGTATACCGTGAAGTAGCATAGGTTTGCTTTTTTGGCATAAGAGCCTGTTTGCTATCGAATCCAAAGACCCAAGAGTGACAGGAGATGTTGAAGTTGGATCAACCTGTGGCGAGATTAGTTCGACTGAGTCTCTGAGCTAGCAACCTCGCCAACACTAACATATAGTTTGGGTGGGTTTTTATGATTCGGATAAAGGACCGATGAGAAATCTTGAGCAGCCTGGACCGATTGAGAGATACTACCGTAGCGGTACGGCGCTTGTTCAGCAAGAAGGACATCTCCCCCATAAACATATCCGCAGGTGCCAAATGTCCAACTCTTGTTCCTCCTACAGAAACTTCAAATTCTCCAGTCAGAATATAGTATAGGTGCGATGATTCCTCGTTTTCTGAAAAGACAACCTCACCTTTTTGAAAAATCGCCACTTCCTCGGTAAGTAATCCCACTGGCACTCGATACTCATCTTCCTTTTGATGATTGCATACCAGGGTCGCCTCATTGCCCTTGCCGTTGTAGCTAAGAGAATCACTGCTATTCGCAGCCATGAGAATACCTCGGCCATGGGGAAGAAAAAGATCCTGGTTTTCAGAGTTAAGATATTTCTTATGATCAAAGCCTTCACCCATGTCCCTTACAATCCAGGTTGAAGAATCTTTTTGGATCGAGTATTCCAAAGTAACTGTTCTGGAGCCAATTTCCGGATCTTTGTTTAGCTTGGCTATATGTTCAGCAACATTTACATCCGCCTCCAAAAGCTTGGTTTTATCAGAAAAACTAATCATACAATTGCCATGCTCGATAGCGTTGATCAGCAACTCAGAGAGACTCATGTTTAAGTTATAAGATTTCTTCTTTTCAATTCTCCCCGTACGCAGAAGATAAGAAGAAACCATACCAGCGATTTCTTCTGCCTCAGAGAGGTCATTCTTGATTTTAATACTCCCCTTAGGGCTCTCATGGAATGGATTTGTCTTCTGATAATCCAGAATCAGGACAGGGGTTCTAAGGATGGTACCCAGTACCTTCTGTAACCCATCTAAATCCTCTCTCTCCACGACGGCCAATAAATTCCACTCGGTTGCCAACTGGAGAAAGTCTGCGCTCTTGGCCCTGGCTACCAGGCAGATGATTCCAATTCCACCAAGCCAGGGATCTTCATTCAAGATTCTTCTTATCGCACCCAGGTCAGTCTGCGGGGACTCTAGATCAACAACCAAAAAATCTGGCAAATCATAGAGAAGATAGTCACGAACAGGTTCTAAAGTTTGAAAGTCCTGAACAGAATGGGAAATCTGGTCCACCGACGGGAGAATGTCGTGAATTCGGGCGGACAGAGAAGAATCTGTACAATAGATTCCGAAATTTCGATGAACAATTGGATGGGCCCCATCCATAGAACTTAATTCTAGCGGTTCTGTCATCTAAAGTCTACTCACACGACCTGGAGACTTTGAAGTAAAAATTTTCCAAATGGAACAGTAGTGATTCAAGCGTATTTTCTTGAAATGGAAAAGGATCTAGCTCTGGTATCACTTCAATCCGGGATTCAGGTAATGAATGAAAGGAACGAAGTCCTATTCGCCCATATGTGGAATTTTCAGCCTCGGATTCCAACTCTCTGAGTAGAAACAGAGTCGGGCCAAATTGAAAATTGGATAAAAATTTCTCGTCAGGGCTTGAGCACAAATCCGCGTGTTCCAGCATGAGCGCTTTGGAATAGTTTAACGAATTATGAAATGCTCCCGTGAATTCCTCAACGGCTCTTGAAGACTTCACAGAACCGGAATTTACAAAATCAGAATATTTCTGCAGAATCTCATCCGCGTCTCTCCCTCGAACCTCTTCAACCGGGTTGTCTACGTTCCTAAATAGGGGCTGAAGCTCTGGATTGATCCAACAGGTGGGCAGGTTTTGATTCAGCGCGAAAAATTCTCGAACCTGAGGTAGAAAAGTACAGCCATGGGAATGCGCCACCCATACAGGCGGACTGTGGGGATCTGGCTTATATTCCTCCCAGGCTCGAAAACTCCCAGTCCTTTCCCAAAATTCGCAAAAGGGAAACTCTTTTGAGGGAATGCTACCTAGATGTTCTCGAATCGGAGTCCAGAATTCTTTGTATGGAGTATGATTCAGAAAAAGAAGCGTCACGCATTAAACCGAGGGAGTTCTACTTAGTCGATAATTACACTCCCGACTACGAAGCAGACCATCTCCTGGTTCTGGAACCCTCCTATTTAGAACGGGAATACTTCTGCGTACCCCGGTCCCATTTAGGAGTCCTGAATTAATCGATTTATGATCTGTTAGAACCACCGAACCGCTACCACGTAATCCATTCATTCGACGAAGCTGTCCTAGCTCACCAACACCCGCCGATGCAGGGTAAAAATTCCTATCCATGAAGTCCCTCTCCGATGCCGCAAAACACTCTCTCCTTCCCTGGAGATTAATTGGGTCATCCTTGAACCCCGTATTCAGTCTACCTAATTTAGCATAATTCTTACAAAAAGCATAAATTTTTACATTTTTTTGTATATCTTTACACACGCATCGTTTTTGTACCCCTTTGTACTCTTCAGTCCGATATTCCTGATGCCGATATTCTAAGTAACATTTAATTGCAATTTCTTCCGAAAAGGGGGTGATTAACCATGGGAAGCGCGAATAACACGATGACAGGAGTCTTTCAATCCATCCGGTTGAAGGAAATGTTTTACCAGACCGTGTCTGAGAAAACACGCCTTCAGATCGACGAAATGCACACCGCGCCTAAGCGAGGTGACGCTTCCCTGAAGTCGCCAGATCCTTTGGATGCCTATATACCCTCCGATGGAGGAAATGATAGCTCCGAGAGCAGGGTCAATTCTAGAGAGTCTGAACCTGTTGGTCTTAGCGACATTGAGGGCTTAGAAATGGCTCTTCGAGAGCCTCTAGGACAGAACCTCGATTTTGCCGCATGAAATCACACTTAACTGACATAGGATGGATATGAAAGAAACCTGCCAACGCAGTTGTTAAAGGGACCCGTTGAAATAACGGGTCCCTTTTCTTTTATCCCCCATTAAGTCTTACCCCAACATAGAATCCTCAATTCCCATAGATTCCAGAGCCAGATCAAGATAGAATGTGGCCATGGCAAAAAAGCGAGTGGGAATCATGGTTCCTCTTTTTTCACTCCCGGGTGCACATGGAATAGGGGATATTGACTCCCTTTATCACCTGATTGAGAGAGTCCGAAACCTGGGAATTGAGATTATTCAACTTCTTCCTCTCAATGCCCTCAGCGGCAATGATACCAGCCCCTATTCGAGCATATCCGCCTTTGGAATGGATCCGATCTACCTCTCCCTCGGTAGACTCAAGTACCTCAACCGTAGCATTGACGTGGTGGAGTCGGGGACCAGTGTCCAATATTCCGAGGTTAGAGGTCTAAAATTACCAATCCTAAGAGAGAGCTTTAAGAATTTTCAAAAGGATGCAACTCCTTTTGATCAAAAGCGTTACCAGAACTTCTACCGTGAAAACCAGGAATGGCTCGAGCCATTTAGCATCTTTCATGCTTTATCTTCAAAGGAAAACAAAGCGTTTTGGGACTGGGACCAGGATCATCAAGATCTAAAGAGTGCCCGTGAATGGGCAAATTCAAACGAAGAGGAAGTTAATTTTTATCGCTACCTACAGTGGATTTTCTTTGAACAATGGAGTGACCTGAAATTATTTGCCGCTGAAAATGGTCTGGTTTTCATGGGTGACTTACCTCTTTATGTATCCAAGAACTCCGCAGATTATTGGTCCGAGCCTGGAAATTTTAAAAAGGGAGTTCGGGCGGGAGTTCCGCCTGATTTGTATGCTGCTGAAGGTCAGGACTGGGGAAATCCTATCTATGACTGGAAAAAGATGGGAAAAGACGGATTTTCCTGGTGGAAAAAGCGCCTTGTCTGGCTTGAGAACTTCTTTGACCTGGTAAGGCTGGACCATATTCGAGGGATCTACTCCTATTGGGCTGTCCCCGACGGTAAAAAACCTAACCAGGTCAAGAGATGGACTCCCGGCCCTGCCAGCGATTTGATTCGTGCACTAAAAGACACACAGATAGAACTGATCGGAGAAGACCTGGGCAGTATCCCTCCTGCCATTGATAAATGGATGAAGGACATTGATATTCCGGGTTATAAAGTCTTTTTGTTTGGTTGGGGTGAGTACAAGTCTGAAAAATACCGCTTTCCAGAGACCTATTCCACAAAGACTCTGGCCTGTACTTCCACCCACGATTCGGAGTCATTTTTCGAATTTCTTGAAAACATGGATGACAGCAGGGTATTTGAGCTTGCAGCCTATTTAGGCATCAAGCCTGAGGAAGAATTTACAATCCTTGATTTACTCGACCGAGTTATAGACCGACTGCTTAAATCTCCAAGTCAGTATGTAATTTTCCCACTGCAGGATTTACTGGGAAAGTCTATTCGCATTAATCTTCCCGGCAGCGTTGGTGAAGATAATTGGAGTAAAACGATTCCAATCACGGAACATGACCAATCTCGTCTGGAATTGCTGGGTGAAAGAATTTTGTCGAAGAATTTAAGCAAGGACTCCAAAACCCCGGCACCCCTGGACAGTTAAAGGGACCCTACCTTAACTCAAAAATTCTCTCCACAATATAGAAGCAAATCCATAGAATTCCCAGGGCTGGGAGACTCCATATGGCGGAGCCAGGATCAAAGATGATCCATACCAAGACGGCCAGATAGGCCAGATCCCTCCAACGTCTCCATTTTTCAATTCTTTGTCTTCGTTCAGGGCTGAGATGTTCCATGCCTATTGCAATTTTAACTAATTCTGCTATTTTCTAAACCCATTCTGTGACTCAAATCCTTCGATTCAGGCTAATTTAGCTGAAATTTACGGGCTCCAGTCCAGGATATGAACCGGGAGAGAATAGAAAATTATGGGAAAGCAACTCATTATCGCAGAGAAACCTAGCGTTGCCCAGGATATTGCCAAGGCCCTGGGGATCAAGAATAAAGAAGGCAACTATTTCGAAGACGACTCCTATGTGTTGACCTGGACTATTGGTCACCTTCTCGAGTTTAAGGACCCGGAAGACATCGATAAAAAATATAAGGCCTGGAGGATCAAGGAACTTCCCATTCTTCCACCAAAATTTGAATATAAGGTAATTTCGAAAACTCGTGAACAATATTCGGTCATCAAGAAATTACTTAAGCGTAAGGACATTGACGGCCTCATCAATGCTTGTGACGCCGGTCGTGAAGGGGAGTTAATCTTCCGCGAAATTCTCTACAAGGAAAAGTCCAAATTACCCATAAAGAGGCTATGGCTTTCTTCCATGACCAAAGCATCAATCCAAAAGGGATTTACCAATCTCCTGCCCGGTGAAGAATTAGAAGGTCTCGCAGATGCCGCGAGAAACCGAGCCGAAAGCGATTGGCTGATTGGTATCAATGGAACACGGGCTGTCACCAAAAGACTACAAAGTAGAAGCCGCAGGACTGTGTTTTCCATCGGTCGAGTCCAAACTCCAACATTGGGAATGGTGGTTGACCGTGAACTGGAGATTCTTAGCCACGTCCCAAAGCCATATTGGAGAATTCATGCTGAATTTCAGGCTTCGGACCATTCTTATAAGGGCTTGCTGCACCTGGCAAAGTCTGAAGATGAGCAGAAAGATCGGATCTTTGACTATAAGAAAGTCGAGGAATTGATCAAGGGATTGGAGAAAACCACTCGCAAAGCCCAGGCCAGTGAAACCCGTAAAAAATCACTGCAGAGTCCATATTCCCTGTTTGATCTGACTTCCCTGCAAAGAGAATCAAACCAGCGTTTAGGATTCTCTGCAATCAGAACCCTCCAGTCTGCTCAACGACTCTATGAACAGCATAAGCTTATTACCTATCCCCGTACGGATTCCAAGCATCTACCCGATGAATATGCCCAGATTCTCACCGATTCCTTGAATCAACTCCAATCCTTCCAATCTTTCCAACAGCACATTTCCCCCATCCTGGGAAAGATCCAATCCGATAATCGCAAAGTCTTCGATGATGCCAAGGTTTCCGATCACTTCGCGATCATACCCACCGGACAAACCCCTACAGCTTCCCTTCGTGATGATGACGCCAGAGTCTTTGAACTCATCTTGCGGCGTGTGATCGCAGTGTTTCATCCGCCGGCGGAATGGGAAGTAGTGGAACGCAGCACCCAATTGGATGGGTTAAAATTCAAGTGCAGAGGAAAATTCCTCAAAGTTCCCGGCTGGACTACTGTATACGGAAAAATCGAAGAGGAAGGTACCTCTCTCCCGCCCCTCATACCGGGTCAGGATAAAGCAAGCGATGTCGAAGTCCAGGCAACTGAGTTTGAGACTTCGGACCACCATACCAAACCCCCCCCAAGAGTTGGAGAGGCAAAATTATTGAGCCTGATGGAATATGCCGGCAAGAATCTCGAAAGTGAAGAACAGCATGAAGTTATGGAGGGAAAGGGAATAGGAACTCCCGCGACCCGTGCAGATATTATTGAAAACCTGATTTCAAAAGAATATCTCGGACGTAGCGGGAACTCGTTGCGGGCAACAGCCAAATCCATTCGATTATTTGATGTTTTGCGAAGAGTAGATATAAAGAGCCTGAGTTCAGTTGAACTCACTGCGGATATGGAAGTGCTCCTGCGAGAAGTTCAAAGTCGCCAGAGTACCAGTGAAGAGTACATGAATCGCATCATTGATTACATCACTGAAATCGTTCAGCAAGTCCGTGATTTTCAATATGATGAGCTATACGAGAATGATCCGACCCTGGGAACCTGCCCGGTCTGCAAATCCATGATCAGGGAAAATCTCTATGCCTATTCCTGCGAAAAGAACACCATGGAAAACTCCCAATGCGACTTTGTGGTTCATAAAGAACTTTCCCAGCGCTACATTGATTACCAAAGTCTCGAGGAAGTCCTGGAGAAAGGCCACACTCGAGATCTGGAATTTCGTTTTCCCGATGGAAAGCCCTTTACCGGGCGTCTATGCATAGGCAGTTCCAACCGGGCTGAAATCGAACGGTTGTTGGAAGACGGTACCTATGTACTACAAAAACCAAAATCAGCCCAGGACATGCAGGATGAAGAAACCATTGAATCCGAAAGGTTACTCGACAGCGACTACTTTGCCCTGCAGGGAACTTTTCGAAAAACAGATCAGGCCTTCTATTTTGAGAGCAAAGATGTACCTAAAGTACTCAAGGGTAAATCCAAGAAATTTGAAAATGGCCCCTTTGTGGGAAGACTTCCCGCGGAAATCTGCAAGCGTCCAGTGACCGAGGAAGAAGCGGAATCTTATTTTCGTGACGGAGCTACCGATTGGATGAAGAGTTTTATCTCAAAGAGAGGCCGCCCCTTCAACGCCAAACTTTTCGTAAAACCCAACGGGAATTATGGATTCGAATTCGAACCACGCAAACCAAGGAAGTCCGAAAAGAAACCTGAAGAGAAGGCTGCTGATTCCCAATCCTGATCCAAAGTTTTCTAAGAGAGAAACCTTTCGGTTACTTTAGTCGTAGTCATCCTTCAGAATAGAACTATTCCCGGAGTTAACCCATGCGTTTCTTTTGGCTGCTAATTTTTCCCATCACTCTCCTTTTGCCACATAGCCATGCTGGCCTGAAAAACTACCTGGAATCAGCAAAAATCAAGGAAGAAATAAAGAATGAGATCGCTGAACTCGACATTGGATTCAAAGTAGATCTCTTTGATCTCAACCTGGCGGAAGGGGTTGGGATCTCCTCAAGGTATCGCTATGAAGTCGAGCCTTCCTATATTGACGACTGGTACACAAGGATTGATAAATGGGTCCTCAACACCGATCTGCGTCCCGGAGATTTTATCAAAGATTTAGACCTACCCATCTCTGTTAATGTTGGCAATGGGATGGAGGTTGTTTTTGTACGCCAGTTCAAGACGCGTAAAGAAGCCATGAAGGCACTTCCCTACACCTTTGCCAGGCTTCCCCTAAAAGCCAAGCTGGCTCGTAGTAAGCTTCAGCCAGGAGATTTTGTCAGCCTACCTGCCAACCTGAATGTCATGGTGAGTGCCGGTACAACAGCTACGGATGGCTTCCTTAGCGCTGGTGCCCATACTCACTACCTTCTTAGCGGTGCTTTCCAAATCCATCTCTTTCGGATGAAAGATGACAAGGTTCGAGTCAAACTGATGGCGCTAAGAAAACGGGGACTGGGAGCATCCGCTTCCGCAGATATAGATTTCAAGATCTTTGGTATTGGGCTCGTAGATCGAAGAATAAAGAGATTTATAGGTGTCAACATCGCGGATTTACGCTATGACAAAGAAACCGGTAATCTTTTCCTCATGGACTTCATTTTTGATCTAAAGGATTCACAGTCCCGTAAAGCCTATAATCAAATCCTGGGCAGTACCTACAAATTCAAGAATCTCAAGATTCTAAATCCCTTTCAAAGTCACAAGGAAATTTCCCAACAACTCATCTCAGATCTTACCCTCACTGAAGACATCTTTAAAGAAGATCGCGAAAAGCCGGTAGAGCGGCGTAGAGTGGATCGCATCTTCAAAGGATCGAATGAATTTGAAAGGAAATCCAAGAATTTCAAACTCGGCTTCAAGCTAATAAAATACTCCAAAGAGCAAGCCTATACCGAAAACCAGATCAGCTTTGTGGATCGTGAGGAAAAGAAGCACCACTACTTTTTCCCCACACATACAGTGGTTAAGAAGAACTCGTTTCTGTTCGGCTTTGCCAAATCTTCTACGGTCATGAACTATTTTGCCCTGTGGCCTACCGACAAAGATGGGAGATCTCTTGATGAGAGCCGCCATATCACGGTCAGTAAGGATCCCCTGGATCCCGACGGGGATATTCTCATCAGTAAGCTCCCTCCGCTTGAGGGTGCCTCTGGAGACTCTCCTGACTACAAAGATTTTGGAATGTCCATGGATCGTAAGGACAAGAGGATGTGGGGCTTTGAACAACGGGATATCAAAGACTATATCCGTAGAAATATTCCCGCTTCCATCTACAACCAGATCAAGTGGGGAGACTGGGCAGAAGAGAAAAAGCGCTTCAATGGAAGAATTTTCTTCCAGGCCATCATTCATAGGGTTGGAGTAGGGCAATTAGCCAATAGAAACAGAGACGACCTCAAAGAGAGTCTGGATGCTTTTATGGAAACTGTACCGCTCCCAAAGGTCCACGATTCCGGATCAAGCAAAAAACACGGTCCAAAACCCACCTGGCAGTCGCAAAATGCACGGGGTATCAGAAAGATGATTAAGGGCCTTGATGAGGCTCTTAGCGCTGAACATATACTTAGAGATAAAGAAAGAATCCAAAAGCTAATGGAACTTAGAAGCATCGATGCTTTCCAGGAACTCGGCTCCGGGTTTCTGATCTCTCTTTTGGATAGTAGAAGCCTCAGTAAGCACATCTCCATCACCTTGCATGCCAGTGCTAAGGATACTGAGACCCTTGATTTTGAGTATGGTGATCATGAACTCAAGGAACTCTACAAAGAGCTACAGTATGTGCAGGGCGTTTTGAATAACCGCTCTTTTGATATGCGTCTTCTCAAGGAAGAACAGGACTCAGCCCAGAGAATTGGATCTGCAAGCCTTTCCACAGACCAGGGTGAAGATCGTGAGGGAGAGGGGAATGAAGAGCTGGATGAAGGTCCCCTGAACGAAGAAACTGAAAGCCCAGATGTCTCGGGGCTGGCTGACTAGCAGCCGGTCGCAGTAAAAGGCGATTCTCCGACAGGCTCCCAGAATTCTCCGCTTCTTCAATGACAGGCCCAGTATTGGGTTTCAGCATTCCTTTGCGAATCGAGTACTTTTTTTTAAATTCATGCAACTCTGAGATAACATTCACGTAATCTCATTGTAGAATCTGACACTCTTCTTTAAAGGAAGTTACCTATGCGTTTTCTATTCTTTTTCATTCTCGCCCTAACTCTATTGGCTCCATCCTCCCATGCTGGTATCAAAGATTGGCTCAGTCCAGCAAAACTCAAAGAGGAAATCAAACGTGAAATCGCCGAGTTAGATATCAAGTTTAAGGTAGATCTGGTAGACCTTAACCTGGCCGAAGGAATCGGTATTTCCAGCCGCTACCGCTATGAGGTTGAACCTTCCTATATGGATGGGTGGTATAACCGCATGGATAAATGGATTCTCAAGGCCAACCTGAACCCAGGAGACCTTCTCTCAGATGTTGTTGATTTACCCATTTCAATAAATATAGAAAACGGAACGGAAATTATTTTTGTTCGCCAATTCAAATCAAAAAAGAAAGCACTGACAGCACTTCCTTACACCTTTGCCAGACTCCCCCTCAAAGCCAAATGGGCTCGCAAAAACCTGAAGCCAGGTGATTTCGTAAGCATTCCTACACGACTCAACATCGTTGTAGGCGCAGGACTATCCTTCACGGAAGGAGTCTTTGGTGCCGGCATCAACAGTCACTATCTTTTGAGTGGTGAGTTTCAAGCCCATATATTTCGGATGAAAAATGACAAGGTTCGAGTCAAACTCATCGCCCTGCGAAGGCGTGGAAAAGGTGTCGGCGCAACCGCAGGAGTGGAATTTAAAATCTTTGGAATTGGGATTATCGATAAAAAAATCAAGAGATTTGTTGATCTAGACCTGGCCAGATTTGGACTGAGTAAGGAACACGGAAATCTCTTTTTGCTCGACTATACCTTTGATCTGAAAGACGAGCCCTCTCGAAAGGCATACGATCAGATTCTGAGCAGTACCTTCAAATTCAAGAATCTTAAGATTCTAAACCCCTTTAAGAGTCACAAAGAAGTGGGGGATGAGTTAATTACCGATCTCACGCTCACCGAAGAAATTTTTAAAGAGGATCGTGAGAAGCCCGAAGCTGAGCGCCGTATCGATCGCATCTTCAAAGGCTCCAATGAATTTGAACGAAAGTCCAGCAACTGGAAACTCGGATTTAACCTGATCAAGTATTCCAAAGAAAATATCTATACGGAAAACCAGATTAGCTACACAGACCGGGACGATAAACAGCACCATTTCTTTTTTCCAACCCACACGGTTATCAAAAAGAATAAGTTTCTCTTTGGCCTCTCCAAAACACAGAAGGTTATCAACTACTTTGCCCTCTGGCCCACTGACGCCCAGGGAAGATCTCTCGACCCGGCTAAAAGATTAATGAGTCTGGAGTCCAGCCAAAATGAACTTGGACAGCCACTGGGATATTTTGATGATGAGGGTGGTCCAGATTTCAAGGATTTCGGGATGTCCATGGACGTGAAAGACAAGCGTATGTGGGGAAGTGAGCAAAAAGATCTGAAAGAATTCTTCATGAGAAATATCCCTGGTTGGATCTATGATCAAATCGAATGGGGAGAATGGAATGAGAATAAGAAGCGTTATAACGTGCGAATTTTCTTCCAGGCAATTATTCACCGAGTAGCCCTTGGAGACTTACAAAGATCGGTAAGATCAGGCTTAAAACACAGACTAGACACCTTTATGGATACGGTGCCACTGCCCGACCCCCGTTCATCAAATACCAATGATTGGGAGGATGATGAAACCTGGCAGGAGCAGAATTCCTGGAAGCTGAGAAAGATGGTCAAAGGACTCGATGAGGCCCTCACGGAAGAATCTGCAATGAGTGACAAACAGAGAATTAAAAAGCTCATGGAACTTCGGAAAAACGGAGCCTTTCAGGAACTCGGACTCGGGTTTCTCATCTCTTTGTTAGATCACCGATCCCTTAACAAGAATATCTATGTATCCCTACACGCAAGTGCCAAAGACACCAAGTCGGTGGATTTCGAATTCGGGGATCACGAACTCAAAGAACTCTATAAAGAACTGCAATACGTACAGGGAGTTCTCAACAACCGATCCTTTGATATGCGTTTAGTCAAAGAGCAGACCGAAACAGGGCAAAAGCTCAGTGGACCCGCTCCCCACGACTTGCATGATGGAGAAGAGGGGCCTGAGCCTGAGATTAAGAAAGGGCCGCTGAATAAAGAGACCTCAGCTCCTGAATTCGAAGCTCAGGAATAAGAGTTGAACCAATAAACTGAAATTTAGGGTCACACGGCTGGCTGCAAAGTCCGCCGCTTCGCTCATCCTCCTCGGCATTAGCTCTGCTAGTCCCTTCGTCGTCTTCACTTGCCGCAAACTTTTCGCTCACCCATGTGATCCAAAATCTCAGCCCATTGATTCAAAGATAAAGAGGGTTGAAACAACTCCCACAAAACCACCACACCCAGGTTCTCGACTTATTCCTGATATTAGAAGGGGAGTAGAATAGGTATAGAGTAATGGGGTAAGTGGATTTTCCCCTGGATCAACTCAAGAATCTTAAGATTTCGTCATTCTCTGGCTTGACCAGGGAATCCAGTATTTTGATGGGTTCTGCTCAATTTGTGTAGTGGTTTTGTAGCGAAATGAGAAGTCAGAATCAAATATAATGATCTTATGAGAAAAAAGCCTTGAGTTGAGCCATCTGGAATTTAGTAATAGTCCGTTATTTCGCCTTAAATAAGGCCCAGGCAAAGAAACCCCAGCCGGCCAGAAGGCTCAGCCCTCCCAGGGGTGTGATGGCCCCTAGCCAACGGATCCCGGTAATGGCCATGATGTAGAGCGAACCACTAAAGAACAGTACACCGAAAATCAAAAACCAACCGGCCCATGAAAACCAATGGGGTCCTCCATAGGATTTGTAAACGATAGCCACGATAGCGAGGCCCAAACTATGTAACATGTGATACAAAACAGCGGTATTCCAAACATTAAGCATCTCTGTTGATAGCTTTTCCCTCAGGGCATGCGCACCAAATGCTCCCAGGGCAACACCCAGAAACATCCCTATGGCACTTAAAACAAGAAATTGTTTGATCAAGATCACTCCTTAGTACGCCAGCATCATAAAACTTGAACCCGAGTCTCCCAACGATGTAGAAACGGGCACAGTGCCCTGGTCTTATCCCACTCCATTAACAAGGGTCAGCATCGGCACAAAAATCCAGATAAAGACTACAAAGCCTATAAGTAGAGCCAGGGACTGAAGAGCGTTGGTTATCGGCAGCACCACGTAGATCTGCTGAGTAGTCATCACAAGCCATCCCGCTCCAATTCCTGCCAGCACTATCAGAAGCACAAGGCCCAACCCGAGCGGACCATCCACCGCTCCAGAAACAGAGAGTATGAATGTAGTCATCGTGGGGAGTTCCACATTCATCGATTCAAAAATTGATTTGAACTGTGAACTAAAAGGACCCAGGATCCAGACAACAGCCATATATTGAAACGTTACCAAAACGACATTGATTAGAAGAGCGACTTTTGCCGCTTCTTGATTTTTGAGCATGCTAATCCTTTCCAAGGAAAATTGCGGGAACAGGCTACTAAAGGGGATTATCTAATAACGAAAGCAATTTTGGATACTTTTAAGCAAATTGCAATCTAACTCAAGAATAGTCTTAGTAGAGTTCAGGTCATGGATTTTTCACTTCTGCCCCAAAATTACTTCCCCTGGAAAACTGCCGAGCTTTTGGTGAACCATATTCCTATCGCCAACCCTGGTCTGAAACTTTCGAAATATAATGGGTAGTCCATGAACCGTTAATAAATTAGTCTTTGCCTCAGGTACCTGATGAAAGTGGATGTGGGGGGCATCAGAATTACCTGAATTGCCACATAAGGCTAATTCTTGAGCGGTCTTAACCTTGTCACCTACCTGAACCAGAAAGCTACCCTTCTGCAGATGAGCCAGGTATGAAAACAGATTCGGTTCATGTTGGATTAGGATGTGGTTCCCTCCCGGGAAATTTGGATCAAGATCCTTTGCCCTGCCTCCAATTGGGGCATCCTCGAACCGATCGAGAATCTGCACTACAACTCCATCCCCGGGACTTAATACTTTTGCCCCGTAGGAATAGAAATCACTCAACTTAGTACCATCCCTACCTGGTCTTACTAATTCTCCACTACTATCGATTTTCAGAAAGTCGATGGCAAAGTAATTTGAGTTGCGATGATAGTAAATCTGCCGATGATGAGCCCTGAGATCGTGACCTTGCAAATGAATCCAAGTTTCATCAAATGGAGGATAGAATGCGCTCTTTGGTCGGTGTTTACTCACCGGAACCTGAATCTCCAGTTCCTCGTAGCTCTGATCTTCATTAACCAGAATGATCTGGCATTTCACCCGTTTCACCAGAAAGTGTGCCGGAACCTGCTCAAATGGATGGGCTATAAATACGCTATCACCAGCCTGAAATGAATTTTGATGGAGCACGGGTCCCTTTCCCGGAGTAAATACCGCCAAATGAATGCCTACATTCTCAAAGGGTGGATTGGGTGCCAACCTGCGAATCAGAAGAACATTGCCTTCCCGGTCAAGGTAGTGAAAGAGTACGATGAATACCTTGCCAGCCTTAATTGGCTTAAACATACAATCGAAATTCAGGAATCCCCCACCAGAAGTCGCTTCCAGATAAACGCTTTGTGGGAAATATCCCGTTTTAATAGAGATATCGTCTTTGGCTGCTTCCAATGCAGACAGACAACACAAAACCAGAACGAAAAATAGCCTCATTTCATACCTCCATAATAGGCAGCTGATTGGCCCAAATTCAGTTTTCAAGACCAACCTACGCTAACACCACCTTATAATGGATTACCGATAAAGACAAAGGGACAAAAGGGGACAATCCCCTGGCCTTAAATTTCAATCCTTAGAATTGAGATTGGGTTCTTGTGATTTCTTTTCGTTTTGTTCTTTTGGGTGTTGTTTTCTTTTTGTTGGTCGCTACGGTTCGGCTTCCCGCCTCTGGTAGCGATGTAGTTCAGCGTTCTGATGTACGGGGTGAACTCTTCAGTGTCCGAGTAGAGGATGCTGATGTAATTACCCTGATGAGGGGGTTGGCTCACCTGGGTGGCTTTGATTTCATTACTTATGGATCTAGCGATGTTCGAGTCAGTCTCTGGCTTCGCAATCGTACCCTGGGAAAAATTCTTGAGACTCTCTCGGATGTCTCTGGTGTTGAGTATCGCCTTGAGGACGGCATCTTACGTGTGTATGCCGATTCCACAAGGGCAGCGTATACACGGGTCTACTCCGTGGGGCGCTCCAATGCTTCTCGTACTGCTAACGTCCTTCAGACCATGCTGGGGTCACCGACTGCTAACCCTGTAGATACACTCAATTCTCGCCAGCCCTCTGCTACTGATACGCGCATTATTGCCAAACCTCACGATGGGGAGATTCTGGTAGTTGGTTCTCCTTCCCTTCACCGCAAAGTCACGAGGATTCTTCCTCGACTGGATAGGCAGCGCGCAAGAGGTTTTCTGACCACCACTCAAATCGCTGAGACCGCCTTTATCACTCCCGCTCAGTTACAGCGTGTTTGGAAATTCATGGGACACTGAATCTCTGCTTTACCTTCAAGCGGAGGGAATTGCTAACCTTTTAACAAGGAGAAAGGGGATTCGGGCCGTAATCGTCTTTCCTTACAACTCTGGATAAACCCGGAGTCTCAGGGCGAGGTGGGTGGAATAATCAGAACATCTCCTGCTTTGATGCCGCTGGTAATTACCGCTTCAGTCAGAGAGCTATGACCCAGCTGAACTTCTTGTAGTTCATTTGATGACTGATGCTGTGTTTTCACGAAGAACTTGGAATCTACGTTTAACAGAGCAGCCAGGGGAATAACGAGCTGATTTTTCTCAAGAGTGGTACTGACTATCGCCATCAGGCTCATTCCCGGGCGCATCCAGTCAAATGCCTGATCGAGTTCTACCTTGATCTCAACTTCTTTCAGAGCTCCCCCGGGTCCCTGGTCTGATAGCCTTTCTTTGCGAGAGATAGGAAAGGCTTCAATTTCTTGAACTTTACCGCTCAGCTTCTCTCCTGGATTTGCCGTGATTTCAAGCTGAACCCGGTCTCCGGGACTGATGGATATGGCATCGGATTGGACCGCATAAATTCTGGACACAAATTTTTCAAAATTTACAATTTCTGCAATCTTAGTCCCTCCGGAAACAGACTTCCCTGGCTGAATTTTCTCCTTGCTGTTCCCAAGATTTACGAGTGGACGATAAAAGATTCCCGTTACCGGGGCTTTCACTTCCATGGATTCAAGGTTTTTGAGTTTTTTATCGAGTTCCTCCCGGGCATCTTCCAATTTGATCTTTTGTACTTCGCGGGCAGTTTCCGCTCTCTTTTCAAACTCGTCCCTGGCCTTGTTTGCCTGATCTAGTTCTAGAGTGGCGGCCTGCACCTCCAGTTTTGCCTTTTCCCGCTCAATTCTGGGTAAAAGATGCTGCTCATCTTCAAGCAAATAGGTCTGTGCTTTTTTCAGGTTGATTCGGTGTCTCTTTTGCTGAACCAGGAGTTCCTGTTTTTCCTTTTCCAACTCAAATTCCTTCAATTCCAGGTCTTTAAGCTCCAGATGGTGAGCTCTCGCAGCTTTGCGAAGATCTGCTTTGGCATCCATTTCTTGAAACGTGATGATCACCTGGTCCTTTTGAACCAGGATACCGTCCTGGATGACAAAATTGGCCGTTAGTGTCCAGTAGGATTCATCAAGAGTTGGCGAGAAAACATCGGATTTATTGACCACATCAAGTTCTCCGCGAAAGGCTAAAACCTGTTTGAAATCCTGTGTTTGCGCGATTGCGGTTCTTGATTCCCCGTAGGCGCTTATCAACAATAACAAGAAAAGAAATGAGCTGATCATCCCTGGCTCCTTAACGCCTCCATAGGGCTTATTTTTGTGGCCCTGTGGGCCGGGTAGGTCCCAAAAACCAGGCCTACTACGAGGGATATTCCCACAGCGATCCAGGCTGTATTGAGGGAGAATTTGGCAGACATTCCTGCGAAATGTGACATCCCGTTTGCAAGTCCGAATCCGAACAATAATCCCAATAGACCTCCAACCAGGCAAATAAACACAGATTCGAGAATGAACTGAATAAGAATATCTCGAGATCTGGCTCCTACAGCCCTACGCAGACCCACTTCCTGAATGCGTTCCAACACATTTGCCAACATGATATTCATGATTCCAATACCTCCCACCAAAAGAGATATTGAGGCGATACACAACAAGACATAATTCAAGACTTTCTGGGTTTCCCTGGCCTGCAGCAGGAGTTCCATGGGAGCTTGAACACTAAAGTCTGCCACCTGTCCGTGATTCCTTAATAATTGTTCTTCCGCCAGGGACTTCACAGTCACGGTATCTTCCAGGTTTTTCGCCTCAAGAAGGATTCTATCGATTTCCCCATAGGCAGGACTGGGTTGTAAACGTAATCTCAGGCTGGAGTTGGGCAAGTACAGAGTGGGCAGGGATTCTGCCTGGGTGATATCCGGTTCATTGACCCTATGAAAATCAACCACCCCAACAGGTAAGAAATAGGAGAAATTGAGACGTATAAATCTCTGTCCAAGAAAATCCTCCTGCTCTCCCGATGAGACAAAATATTCCTGTATGAGCTGAAAGGCCGCTGGATTCATGAGAAATACCGGTCTTGCCCTATGAAAATCCTGCTCCATTAAGGTTCGCCCAACCACAAGCCTGGACCTCTGCAAGTCCAGGTAGTCCTCTGAGATTCCCAGAATCTTCAATCCTGGAAATTGGAAGTGAATTTCCCCGGCCGTCAGACTGAAATGACTCGAAAAAGCAAGTCTACCCTGGCCTTCCAATCCTTGCCTGAGTAAGTGAATGTCCCTGGCATTCAATCCCTGGCTGACCTGGATATTCTCTCTTTGTTTTTCAGGTTCCACCTTTTCAGGTATAACCTGGACAAGGTTAGCTCCCATAGCCTGTATTTTCTTATGAATCTCCTGGCGGGCTCCCTCTCCAACAGCAACCATGGCAATGACAGCACCAATTCCAAAAATGATACCCAGCAGGGCCAGAAAAGCCCGCAGAGGTTTGGTGCGAAAAACCAGGTAGGTATTAAGGAGCATAGTTGAGAAATCCACTAATGCCCCTCCCTGGATGGGATTTCAACCGTAAGCTCCACACCCTCTCCCACTTCAGGTACCTTCTCTAGAAACTCTCCCCGGACGATGAAATATTTTTCCTGGCCTCCGGGTATAGCAGGATCATCAAGAAGGTATGTCAATACTTGGGGATAGAGATTTGTGCTGGCTTTTCTCGCCTGGACAGAGATTCTGCCATCGGAAGAGCGGACTGAGAACCGCTCCAGGGACTGAATCCTCTGAAAGTGAAATTCAGGGACATAGAACTCTACGATTTGCCGCTGGTCCTTTGCCAGCCACACCACTGGACTTCCAGCAGCAAAGTAGTCATCTATACGGACGGGTCGTTTAAACTTTGAAAGCTTCGGAAAATAGACGTATCCATCATGTGGTGCTCTGACTTCAAAGCGGTCCAACTGCTCCTCCAAATAGGCTCTTTCAGCTATGGCATCATCAATGTTTATTTGTTCAGAATGTTGTAACTGCCGTTTCCTTTCTCGAAGGGTCTCAAGTCTTTGGAAGGTGCTTTGAATTTCAAGTTTTGCGTTTTCAATGTCAATCAGAAGCCTCTCGAAATCACGAAAGGGCATGACATCGCGGGCTATTTTCTTTAGTTCAACCTGCTGAAGTTCGATTTTCAATCTCTCCAGTCCTACCTGCTTAGCCTGAACCTGTTCCTCGATTTTCTGTAGTTTTTCCCGGGCCTGGGTTTTAAGCCTCCGAATCATGCGATCAGCACGGGAAAACCAGCTTGATCTACGACTGGTTTGAAAGCTGCAGATCAATTCTTTTGCCTTCACAAAACGACTTTTTTCAAGTCTCCACTTAAGTTTGACCGAGCTCGAGGAACTGGCTGAATTATTGGCTTTGATTTCATTTCTGGGTGCCATGAGTATGGTCGCTTCTGCTGGTTTGATTACCGCTCTGTAGGTCTGGGCGAAAGCTGGGTCCCCGGAAAAACAAATTCCCAAAATAAGAAAGAATAAGACTTTCAGCAGGCTTCCAATCATTCTCAAGTCCATATCAATCAATCTTCCCGGCTCGGAGAACTATTTTGCGTTGTGCCAGATCACCCAGTTCCTGGTCATGGGTGACGAGGGCCAGGGTGACACGGAATTCTCTTTGCAGATTTTGCAGAATTTCGATGACCTCATCCCTCACTTTCAGATCCAGGTTTCCAGTAGGTTCGTCAGCTAGTAACAAAGAAGGATTATTAACCATGGAGCGAGCGAGGGCTACCCGTTGACGCTCTCCGCCTGAAAGCTGATGAGGCCAGTGATCAAGCCTATGCTCCATCTGAAAGGCTTGCAGCCAATTCATTGCCCGCTTCTTACGTTCCTGGAGGGGAATTCCTGAATATTCCATGGGGACCATCGCATTTTGTAACACGGTCAGATGTGAGAGTAGAAAAAAGGACTGAAAAACAAATCCTATTTTAGTGTTACGAACTCTTGCGAGGCTGTCGTCATCCAGTTCTTCCACGGACTCTCCGTCAAGGTGATAGGAACCGGAAGTGGGTACCTCCAGACAACCTAAAATCTGCAATAAAGTTGATTTTCCAGCGCCTGTGCGTCCCATGATAGAGATAAATTCCCCCTGCCTGATCTCCAGGTTAATCCCCTTGAGAACATGAAGATCTGAATCTCCCATTCGGTAGGATTTGTGTAGGTTATTTAACTGAATCAAAGTGTCCCCCTGGCAGGCACAGGTTAAATCTTTGGGAGAGTACCGAATGATACCCTGGATCGGCCCAAGAAGTTTAGGACCGGTTTTGGTTTAGATATAAAGTGTGGACTCCAGGCTAAGATTGTTGTTTCGGCTATGGAGAGTGACTGTTTTCAAGTCTATGATCTTCTAAAACCCGGTCTATCACTTGCTGGTACTTCAAGGCATCTGTGCAGGTTTTATCCTCCACTTGAGCCAGAGTAATTAGAGCCTTCCAAATAGCCCACCCACGTGCTCTGGCCCAGGTGTCTGAGTCCAACTCCATATGACTCCTGAAGATCTGACGACTCCTCTTGGTTAAGAAGGTCCAGGCTATGGCCAGATCACAGGCCGGGTCTCCCACTCCAGAGGAGCCAAAGTCAATGACAGCGGCTAATTGGCCATCCTTTACCAGAATGTTGCCTGCGCTGAAATCACCATGTACCCAGACTGGCTTATGAAGCCATTTGGAGCTGATAGCCTTTTCCCAAACACCGGTTACAGCATCCACATCAATGAAATCTCTCAGTTGGGACAGGGCCGCCCTGGTTTCGGTGTCATAGACCGAGGGAGGGGAGCCCCGATAGAAGTTATGAACTCCAGCTAAAGGACCATCGGCGGCATCAATCTTGTACAATTCATTTAGAAATTGAGCTATCTGAGCAGCAAACTGCTCCAAATCATCTATTCCTAGAGTACTTGCGTTCTCACCTTCAATCCAGCGACACACTGACCAGTTCCAGGGGTAGTTCTTTGAAGGCTGTCCTATAGCAAGTACTTCTTGAATAGGAATTGATAAATGTGGAGCCAGTTTTGGTAGCCATTTCTGTTCTTTTTGGACCTGGGAAGCATAACGCTCTGCACTGGGAAGTCTCACCGACATTTCTTCACCCAGGTGAAAGGTCCTATTATCCCAACCACCTGACTCAACCGGTCGGATTGGTAAACGAGCCCACTTGGGAAACTGCTCAGAGATGAGATCAGATACCAATGAAACTGTAATTTCAGGTCTGGTGGATGAATGTGTTGAGATCACCATAAAAAAGCAGACTATAACTTTCTTAGTCTCACTCTTCAATGTTCAAATCTGCAGTGGAGACCACTCATGGATCCCGCGATCAAGTAGCGGGATGACCGTACATCTTTAATGAGTCGAAGTCGGTAAATTTCGGAGCGCCTGGGCGAGCGAAAAGCTCGAGACCTGTGAAGACAACGAAGGTAATAGGAGCTTGTCGAAGAATTGCCTTCTACTGCGACCGGCTGCAAAAAACAGGCTCGGCGTTGTCACCGAAAAAACCGCTCTCAATGTGCTCCAGCACACCTTCGGCGGTATTTTCCGCCTCCGCCTTGATCCTGATTCTTTCGCTCGGTCTCGTCACAAACTCAATTCTCCGACAGGCTCTTAGCGTCGCTAATACCGAGGCGGATGAGCAGAGTATCGGGCTTTGCAGCCGTCCAGGCGCTCCGAAATTTACCGATTTCGACTCACCTTGAGCGCTCATTTAGAATTTGTTCTAACCTTTCCTTGAGTGAGAGCTCTGATGTCTCTTCCGGGTTGGAATCCTGGGTATAGGGCTGCCTGGAGAGATCTCCTACCATGAAGCGTATTTCTTTGATTTGGATTTCCGGTAATATTCTTTCCAGCCTTTGGTGCAGATCCTTTTGGATGAACCTTGCCTGTTCTATAAAGGCTCCATTAGAGGCTTCCAGCTTGAGTGTACCCCTCCATAGACTGTGAGGCCTGAGATGATCCTTGAGCAGGTCTCCGCAGATATGCCCCCATTCCCTGCAAATCTTGAGGTAGTTTCTTAATTCTAACTTTTGATTATTAGAAAATACCCTCTTATCCTCATATTCCTTGAGCTGGTCTTCACAGAATTCACCTGCCGAATGGGTTCCCTTCTTTTTAGATATTTTCTTTCGGGCATACCATTCTCTGCGCAGAAACTCCGGCCAAACTTTCCCTTTCATTGGTTTCCTATCATCTCGATTCCATCTACACTGTGGGGTAGAATCTGGTCCAGCTTCCCTTTGTAGAAAACATATTCAAAGAGTTCTCCCTCTACTTGAAAAACCATTGTCCTTGTAGGACTCAACCCATCGTCTTTCATGGGATCGCCAATGGCCAGGAGTACTTCTTCAACCCTCATCCCCAAAAGAACTTGCTCGGCCTGAATCTTTTTCCAGATGTGAGAGCTAATCTTAAATAGTTCCCTGGGTTCTTTGAGGTAACAAAACTCTTCCAATCCAAGGTAGGGAGGATTGCGATTCACAGCCGTCAGATTGATTTCAAAAAATCCCGGAAACCCTTTTGTTGATCGAAGCTTTACAAGGAGGGAACGATTAGAAGAGAGCGGGGCAATCTCCACTCCGATCACTTCCATTTGATCAAATTTCTTAGCAGGATAGCGCTCTTTGCGAAATCCTTTGCCCCACGTGAAGAAGTAATCCTGACGAAGCCAGACCTTTTGGCCATCATAGAGTTTGCGTGCTTCGAGCAAGTCTTTGTAAAACACCAATTCAGGGATTACCCGTTCCTTATTTTTCCGGCACCAGATTCTTTGATTCCCCGGTCCCTTGAGAACAAACTTTTCACCCTTCCAGCCCATTCCTGTCAGAAGACTTCCCTCGTTGATTTCATAGGGAAGCTTGAGAAAAAGCTGGGGATCCGTGTAGCAGTTTTCATACACAAGCCTCTCCTGCTTCTTTGCATAGGGAGCTAAATAGAACCCAAGGCCTGACCACTTGTTTTCAGGAAGATCCAATCCTAAAAAGCTGGAACCCTCCAAGTTGGGAATCCATAGGAAAAAAAGAGAGAAGATGGTGATCATTAGGTTCATTATCTTATCCATTTTATACCATAACGCATTTGGTTTATTAGCAATTAATCCTTCTCGGGTGTGAACCTGCGCATTTGTAAACCACTTGCATTAGGGTTTAGGGCGAGGTTTCAAATTTTGTTCTTTTCGTCTAGAGTTAGATTCATTCTCTGGTGAAGGAAAATTGAATATGCCCGATGTGATTTTCGAAGAAATTGGCCCTGTTCAGGCCCAAATTCCGCTCGTTCTGAGCATTCCTCATTCAGGTACGAAAGTCACTGAGAGCTTCAAGCAAAACTGCGCTTCACCTCAAATCCTGGAATTACCTGATACCGACTGGTATGTGCACCATCTTTACGATTTTTGTACAAAATTGGGAATTCCGGCGATTCGAGCACTCTATTCTCGATATATCGTGGATTTGAACCGCCCCCGTCCAGGTACCACACCCCTCTATGAGAAGCGCAGTCCCACAGGCCTGGTTCCCCTGCGTACTTTTTCCCAGCAGTCGATTTATAAACAGGCTAAAGAGCCATCTGAAACTGAAATTGAGCAGCGAGTTGAATTCTTTTATGATCCCTATCATCGAGCCCTATACCAGGCTCTGGAGAGCTGCATAAAAGTCCACGGGATAGCTCTGCTGGTGGATGCTCACAGTATTCGTTCCGAAGTGACATCCATTCAGGCTGAACCCTTTGCAGACCTTATTCTCGGAAACAGAAGCGGAAAAACCTGTCCTATGGATTTCCTCGTAAAAGCCAGGGAAATTTTTCAATCCCATGATCTCACCTGCGCATTAAACGATCCCTTTCAGGGTGGGCAGATCACCCGCCATTTTCACGGGGCATTTGAGGACATTTTTTGTTTACAGATCGAGATGTCACAACGGATCTACATGGACGAGGAGTCGCTTCAATTCCCCGGGGAGGGTTGGAATAAAACCCGCAGGGCTTTACAGGAAGTAATCGCATTTCTGGGCTCTGAGATGTCATCGCGGAGGTTATCCTGAATCCCGCTACCTACAAGGCACAGACTCTTTTTGACGGAGAGATCTTTTTCAAAGATGTTTACTTCACGGTGAATGAAGAGGGGAACATCAAGCATCTTGAGCCCACCGCACAGGGAAGAATATCCGCTGAGTTCGAATTGGTGATCCCCGGAATGGTGAATTGTCATTCCCATTCTTTTCAGCGGGCCATGGCGGGATTCGCCGAGAGCCGCTCATCATCGTCATCAAAGGATAGCTTTTGGACCTGGCGGGAGACCATGTATGCCCTCGCCAATGGATTGAACCTCTCGCATTTCCAAAAGATCGCCTCTTTTTTGTACATGGAAATGCTAGAGTCTGGATTTACTTCGGTGGGAGAATTCCACTATCTGCATAAACTTCTCAACGCGGCATCCTCTCGGAGATTAGATCCGCTCTTGAGCTCGAAGGCACTAATTGAGGCCTCTGAACTTACAGGGATTGAATTATGCCTGCTGCCGGTCCTTTACCAACAGGGTGGATTTTCCGAGCCCCCCAGGACTGAGCAGGAGCCCTTTTTACATTCTTCCGTCGATCAATTCTTAGATCTCATCGAAAATTTGGTCAAGACCTTTCCCGAGACCAAGATCGGGGCGGCAATTCATTCCCTGAGGGCTGTTCATCCCTCACAGATGAAAGATCTCGTAGAATCCATGAAAAATCGAGATTTCCCATTGCACATCCATATTGCAGAACAACCCGCGGAGGTGGAGTCCTGCCTCAAGTATCTGAATAAGAGACCGGTAGAGTTTCTTCTGGAGAACTTTGAGATATCTTCCAGGTGGACACTGGTACACGCGACTCATATGGCGGATTCCGAACGTGTAGGGCTAGCCCGCAGTGGAGCTAATATATGCCTTTGTCCCATTACCGAAGCCAACCTGGGTGATGGAATTTTTCCAGCAGTGGAATTTCTAGAGGAAGGGGGACAAATCTGTATCGGTTCCGATTCCAACATACGGATTGATCCCTTTGAAGAACTTCGTCTTTTGGAGTATTCCCAGCGATATAGACTCCTGCAAAGAAACCGCTGTGTAGAACCGCCCATTCTCTCTCCGGGTGAATCCCTCGCCAGGCAATCTTATCGCACCGGAGCCGCTTCGCTTCAGCTTCCTACTGGATCTTTGAAACCGGGATCAAGAGCGAATTTTCTGGTCCTGGATCCTGCTCACAGTTCCGCAATCATTTCAGCCCCGAATTCACTTTGGGATCGGTGGATCTTTAGCGGCTCCCGCGAAATGGTCAAGGAGGTATATGTGAGGGGAAGACAAGTGGTTCTGAACCGCTCCCACGTACACCGGGAAAGAATCCAAAAAGAATTCTCAAACACCCTTCAATCTCTTTACCAGGAGGGTCTTCTTGCCCAGGACATGGATTGAAGTCTCAAGGTCCCTTCTGCAGTCGAATCTGACCCAGATTCAAGATCTGATCGGTACTCGGACAATCCTGGGAGCAGTCGTGAAGGCCAACGCATATGGTCACGGAATTGACCTGGTCAGTGGTGTCCTTTCTGAACTTGATGTGCGCTTTTTTTGTGTCGATTCCCTTGAAGAAGCGCTGACGCTGTTGAGCCAGGGGATAACAGCTCCTATTTTGATCATGGGCTATGTGCCTCCTGAAGACTTCCATCGGTTAGAAGATCCTATGCGACTGTGCGTATATTCCCAAAAATCGCTGGATCTCTTGGAAGAATTACACAAGTCTTTGAAGATCCACATGAAAATAGAAACAGGTCTAAATCGGCAAGGGATTAGTGGGGAAAACGTTCCCAATTTGCTCAAGAAACTCGAAGCCAGCCCAGCACTGAGTCTTGAGGGAGTCTATACCCATTATGCGAATGTAGAAGACACCCTCAGTTCAGAGTTCTACAAACTCCAATTTGTCCGCTTTCAGGAGTATACCCACTCTATTTCCCCGGCTGTTCTGAGGCATTCCTGCGCATCGGCGGCAGCTTTACTATATCCCGACGCAACCCAGGATTTGGTACGGGTTGGCATTGCTTTGTACGGGTACTATAGCTCCTGGCAAACCCTGCTATCTCTCAAAGAAAGGCAGCGGAAAGTAGATCTCCATCCAATTCTTACCTGGAAAACCAGAATCGCGCAGGTCAAAAGGATCCAAAAGGGGGACAGGGTAGGATACGGCTGTACTCATGAAGCGCTTAGGAAAGGTAAGATTGCCATCCTTCCTGTGGGCTATTACGATGGATACGATCGGCGCAACGGCTCCCAAACTCATGTTTTAATACGCTCCACCCGCGCCCCGGTCATCGGACGGGTAGCAATGAATATGATTGTTGTGGATGTCTCCCATATACCCGGTGTAAATTCAGGTGACGAGGTAGTTTTACTCGGCAGCCAGGGAAGGGTATCGATAGCAGCTGAAGAATTGGCTGAAGCCGCTGGAACCATACATTATGAAGTGCTTACACGAATTTCTTCTCATCTACCCAGGGTACTTGCGGATTAGACTGATCCCGCTCCTCCTTCTGTTGCTGGGATTTTGTGGAAATTTCTCCGCGGAATCATTGGCTCAATTACAGCTCATGCATCAAAAGAAGCCGAAGGACCCAAGAGTCCTTTACCACCTGGCTCGTGGGCACCTTCAATCCGCAAACTTCGCCAAATCCCTTGCCTTTTTTCAGAAACTCCTTGAAATCGTTCCCGATCATCCAGAAGCGCTGCCTGGAATCGCCATGTCGTATTGGCGATTGGGGAAAGAATACGAGGCTTATTCAACCTGCCGTCCAAAGTCTGAGTTGGCAGGCTGTTCCAGAATCTTGACCACTATAAGGGATCGAAGAGCCAGTCGCTTACCAGTCTTTGAGTTAAGGCAGACCCTGGAATCAACCATGAGCCTGGATTTAGATAGAACTGAGGCGTTGCTTTCCAAGCATTCCAGGGACCCTCTTTTCCTCGATACCCTGGCCCTCTATTTCTTTGAAAACAACCTGCCTGAATTCGCCTTTGACATCTGGAGCCTGGCTCCCAGGCTTCTAGATTCCAGAGTAAGAGATTTTCGAAAAATTGCTAATTCCTACTCAGATATCATTACCCAGAGACACCGGGGAAGACTCGGTACAGACGAGGGCCTCTTTCATGCTTATTACCTCTGGAAGTTTGATCCTGATTCCGCCGAACGCTACCCGGGTTTATCGCTTACTGAGGTTCTTAGAGAATTCCAAAAGGTGGTTCTTAGAATTGGATTTGACACCTTTGAGAATTACTATCGACTGGGCTACTTGTGTTGCATGGCTGGAAGCATCGACCGCTGCAGGGAGGCCTTCATCCGGGCTGATGAAAAATCTCCCTATGAACTTTATTCCTTCATTCTCAGAAAAACCCTGGCACGTCTGGAAGTGCAGCCCAAGGCAGTAAACATAGGCCTGGCGGAGTTGGAGGAGTTCGCGCCAACTTCTGAAGATTTTCAAGAATTTATAAGAAAGGAAAAAATCCAGGAACCCCTGCAAGATGCCCTGGCAGCCAGAGACATACCCAGGACTGGAGACTGGTATTCACCTCGATCAAAAGAGGAATTTCAGGAAATACTAGAGGAGAGTTCCCTACCAATCTATGTGGAATTCTGCACCAGTTCACACTCCCGATGTAAAGAACTACAAGAAAATATTCTGACTAAAGAATCCTTGAAGGGGGTTTTAAGCGGATATACCAAGGTTCGCCTGGATCCCAATCTTGAACCAGGAAAAATTCTTAGAAACAGCTATCCAATCAAGAGACTCCCCCAGGTATATTTACTAGGAAAAGGAGGAACACTCCTGGCTGAGTTCTCAGGTTTTTTTACGCCCGAGCAGTTGCGATTAAGATTGGTCGATTCAGCCCGCTGAGTCCAGGTGCCTGTCGGAGAATTGCCTTCTACTGCGACAAACTCCTAGGGAACGACTGGATATCCTTTGCCTATCCATGCTGCCATCCCATCCTCATTAATACACTCAACCTTTTGAATTCCCAGGGAATTGAGAATCTGTTCCGCCACGGAAGCACGTCCGCCCATGTGACAGAAGACACAGATCTTTGAAAATTCTTTAAGCATGGTCGCACTATCCTGATTGATTTCAGAGTGAGGCAGGTTTATAGCACCTTCAATATGAGCCTCAGCAAACTCATCTGCTGTACGAACATCAATGATGGCTGCGCCCTCTGAACGTAAGGATTCTAATTGGTTATATAAATCATCCATGCACTTCATCTCAGTCTCCTCAGTCTTGGTACTTTAGGACATACACCATGAAAAGCCTGACTCACCATCTTTCCAAGAGCATAAGAAACGATGGTATACTGGGAGTGGAATCTGGAGAAGCCCGTGAGCACGATGGAACAACTGGCTCAAAAAGCATGGAAATTTGCAGTTGATCGATTACACAACTCCTATTCTCCTTACTCCCATTTTCAGGTTGGATCCAGTCTTGTCAGTAATGACGAGGTCATCTATTTCGGATGTAACCTGGAAAATGCCAGTTATGGAGCGACGATCTGCGCTGAAAGAGTAGCCTTCTTCAAAGCCTTGTCTGAAGGTGTAAGAGAATTCGAATTGATCCTGGTATTGACGGATACAAAGAAACCTACTCCCCCGTGTGCACTCTGTCTTCAGGTCATGGCTGAGTTTTGTCCTGCTGATTTTCCTATTTATCTTTCCAACCTGGACGGCATTCAATCGCGGCATCTATTTTCTGATCTCTTAGGCTTTCCCTTTGGCCCATCCTTTCTTTTAGAGGACAACCAATAACCAAAGAATGAAAGCAATCTACCGCGCACGAGTTTTTGATCCAGTCTCTGACTATGAGTTGAACGAGATACCGGACGCGATCCTTTCGGTTGACAGCACTGGGAAAATAGATTCGATTACTCCATTTCATGAGGCTCCCGAGCAATTGTGCTCAAACGCTAAAGTACTGGAAGGGGAGAGCGGCCTTCAAATTCTCCTGCCTGGATTCTGCGATCTTCACTTCCACTGGGTTCAGGACCTGGTCTGTGATCTTCCTAAAGATCATTTGCTAGAGTGGCTTAATGACTACGTTTTCCCAGAAGAGTCCAGGTTTTCCAGTGAAGAGTACTCAAAAGAAAGGGCTATGGATTTTGCCGCCAAGCTAGTGCGCTGCGGTACTCTAGGTGGTGGAATCTATAGTTCAATCCATGAGCCGTCTGTAATTCAGGCGATGGAACACCTGCGTGGGGATTTTCGTCTGGGCAATGTGGTCATGACACGAAATTCCCCTGATTATCTCACTGAGCAGTTAGAGGACGTAAAGACTCTGTGTTCGCGGCTACAGCTTCGTTTTGGACCTCAATATGTGATCACTCCCAGGTTCGCACTGAGTTGTGACCCAACTACCCTGGAATGGCTGGGAGCGTTTGCAAGAGAACATGGCCTCTATGTTCAGACTCATCTTTCCGAAACAAAGACAGAAATAGTGGAAACTCTCAACTACTACCGATCGTTTCCTGGTTTTGAGAACATCAATTCCTACCTTGAGATCTATAGCCGGGCCGGACTCATTCACGACCAAACTATTCTTGGACATTGCATCCATTTGCAGGACGAAGAGATCAGTATCATTGCCAGAAATAAGGCTTGTATTGCCCATTGCCCTTCCTCCAACGCTCCCATCGAAGAAAGGGGACTTGGTTCAGGGCTGTTTGATTTCAAAAGAATGGATGAAGAAGGTATTGCCTGGGCACTGGGCTCGGATATCGGTGCCGGTCCTTTTTTGAGCATGCTGGATGTGATGAGGAGTTTCTTAACCCAAAATCGAAAGAAGGGAATTGACCCAGGAGTTTTTCGCGCTCTTTACCGCTCCACAGTTAAAGGAAATTCTCTGTTGGGATATCCACAAAAGGGTCATCTACGAAAAGGTAGTCAAGCAGACTTCGTAGGTTTTCCCTCAAGCTGCCAAAGTGATCCTCAGAAGGTACTTGAGGAGCTTCTGGAAAGAGATCGTACAGAATTCAACGAACTGCCAATGTCTGTGGTCTCAAAAGGGGAGTTGATTTTTGATTCCAGGGTTTGACCTGCGAAGCTAAGAGCGTGTCGGCAGAGATTTACTCTTCCTCTTCCTGCTCTTCTTCCTCATCTTCAGAATCCTCTTTTTTGAAATTACCCGATAGGAGTGCTTTGAGCTGCTCAGTGGTAATTTTCTTCATCTTTGGACGGTTGGTTGGAAAGAGAGACTTCAACTCCTTATTGGGCACCTCCGCCTGCTTAAGATTCATTCCCGCTGTTGCGTAAATCTGCTGAGACATCGGATTAAAAAAGGGATTCTCAAGAGCCCTGGAAAAGGGCTCCCTGGGTATACTTACCAGATACAGACGTTCATCAACTTCTTGTTTGTTTTCCTCGGAAGTAGGTAGTGCCGAGGCTCCCATTCCAGCTCTGGACATGAAAGTACGTAACTGGGGTAAAGCCCCCCCTTGACCCACAATCGTACGAATGATTTTCACCTTAACCGCGAAGACGGCAATGACTCCCTGGGTATAAGAGCTATAGTACTGAGCCGACTGTACAGGACTGTCCGGTGTATTTAGCTCCGAGGGAGTAATGTTCTGCACCAATTGGAAAGCGACCTTATGGTGCACATAGACTTGTGACCCCTTGGATCTCTTGACCCCTTGTGAAGGATATTTGCTTTTCAATTTTCGATCCACATACTGGACAACGCGAAGCATAGCCTCAGGTGAATGCTCCCAGTTAACGCGATCGGTTCTAACATCTGACCTCACATTTACCTTCGAAGCATCCTGGGAAACTTCGCTGGCCGGAGAATCTGAAGCAGAGTCAGAACGGGCGACATCTTCAGAAGTAGGCTCACCAAAACACAAAGCAAAGCCCAGAATAAAAAGAAAACAATGGAAAAAAGATCGAGAGAACATTGGCAAAACCCTCCGTAGCCAACTACGGACAGACCCCATCAAAAGTTACATCGAAGCGCTAAAGAAAAGATTCTCTGCCCTCCTATCTACCCCCGTCCTCTTCCTGACCATGCAGCTTTTTGACGGTTATCACGGAGGATGTCATTTCTAACAGATATTCTTTCTCCGGCATAATCAACCTGACGATGACTTTGGAGGCGCCGCTCGAACCACGAATCCTCTCAGCTTTCCAATTCTCTCGATCTTTTCGTTTTATTTGCCGAACAGGATGCTTCTCAGGAAGCAGCTCAATAAACTCATTATGCACATCCCACATAAAGGTCTGGTGCATTTCCTTTACCTCCTGAAGTCCTATCTCCCTGGGAACCTGCACCTCACGAAAATTGTAAAGCCAGTAATATTCCGCCGCGATTAGAAATTTAATGAGATCGTGATTCGGTTGGAGTCGATGACCTTCAAATCTCTTATATCTCCTTTTGTTACACCTGATCTCACTGAAAAGTGTGCGGCAGGATTCCAGAGAATTAACAATTCCGCGAGCCCAGGTGGGAAAATGGTCAGTAAAACCTTCAGACCAACCTCCCGGATTCTTTACCTTTTTGGTATAGAGCATCCATAGGATATGTTCGTCGATTCCCGGATCTTCATACTCAGAAATCGGCAGAGGATTTTCCTCGGTTTCATCAACATAATTCTTACCATCGACACCCGGTCCTTTTTCAATCTCAATGAGGAGCTCGTCAGAAGTCAGAAGTTTGAGGGCGATTACGGAGGCCGTACATTGAACGAGGTATTCCTTTAAACCCAATTTGATTTTAAAGATCACCCGGGGAGCCCCCCCTGCTCCTCGAATGCGCTCGCATCTCCAATCTTCAGTCTGTTCCCTTGGAAGGTCCTTGATCCCCACGTGCTCAAGGGGTAGCAATTTACGAAATTCCTCAGCCACATCGTACATGTGAGTGATCATTAGCTCCTGAGCCTGAACCTTTCCCAGGGAATCAGGAAGGGTGACTTCTCTCATATTAAAGAGCCAGAAATACTCTGCCGCAATCAGAATCCGGATCATTAGATGATGGGGCTGCAGCTGAGCGGTATCAAAGGACTTTGTGCGGTATCTACTGCGCTTAAACTCATGATAAAGAGTCAGACTCGCCGTCATGTTCATTACAATTCCCCTTGACCATAGGGGATACTTCTCATAAAAAGGCTCAGGCCAGGTTTCCTCCTCACCTTTCTTGGAGGAACGACGGAAGGTATAGAGACGCCAGAGAATGTCCTCATCGACACCTGGATCGGGGTGTTCCACTAGCGGCAGCGGCTTTCGAGACAGTAATTCATCATCGCCCTTTTCCACCTTCTGCCCATGGTGCATGAGGTGTTTAACCACATGCTTCTTCAGGTTGATACTGAGCCCGGTACATTCAATCAGGTATTCAGCATGGTTATCCTCATAGGCGGAAAGTACCTTGGATGCCCCACGAATTCCTCGTACTCTCTCGAATCTCCAATTTGTACGCAGATCATAGCTGAGTTCTTGATGGATGGGATGGTCCGGAGGGAAAAGCGAAATGAAAAGATCGTAAAGGGAAAACAAAAACCCTTGGACTAATTCGGTAATCCGTTTATTTGGTATTGAACGCCCGAGGTCCACCTCACGTTTATTAAATAACCAGTAAAATTCCGTTCCTAAGAGGATTCTAATCATCCTATGATGGGGCTGTACACGGGTTTCACCGGCTGTCAAAATAGATAATTGCTTCCCTTTTTTTAATCCCTGGAAGAGTTTGAGACTTCTTTGCATTGACGAAATGACTCCCTTAGCCCAGTTCGGATAGCTAGTCTTGAGTTCTTCAGGAAAATCGAACTTCTCCGTGGCTGAGGGAACCCAGAAAAATTGTAATGGCTCCTCATGGATCCCGGGATCTTCATGGATGGGAATGTGATATTTTACGAACTTCTTAGCTGGAGCAGCTCCATTTTTCTCTTTAGGCTTTGAAGTTTTTTTACCAGTTCCCGTAGACTTCGTGGGGTTTGTCTCCACTATAGGAGCCTGGGCTCCAAGGGACTTAAAGACTGTGTTTAGCGGATCTCTGAGAGATGAAAAATGAATCCTCAGGATCTTATCTATAAAGCGAGCTTCTTCCTGGGTCTTTGGGTGATAGGGACCGTAAGAGGAATGCTGGTAGGTTAAAGTGTAGAGAAAGACTCTTTCCAAAAGTAAAAGAACAAAAGAATTTCTAGTCTCTGCGGGTATCTCACTTGCGATTTCCAGAATTCTGGGCTGAAAAGTAACCAGCTTAACCAAACTCTGAATAAATTTGATATCTGTAGCACTTGGATTATCTACAAAGAGTGTGGCAACCTCCGTTTCTAAATCAATGAAGTCTCTGGCACGTACTGTCATGGATTCCTCAGGCTCAATCAGCCTCAAACCATACTAGACTTCAACCAGTTGCGAATCAAGGGGGACGAGGGTATGTTAGTGCCGCCAAAGCCATGCTGACAAACTTTTTCTTTCACAGGAATAATCCGCTCATTTTGAGCCTCATTCTTCTCCTGGTTCCTGTGCCTTTGCATGCTCAAAATTTCCATATTGTGGACGCCCTGATTCGCTCTGGAAACTACATGCAGGCACAGAATTATCTGGTGAAAATCAACAGCACGGGTCCTGAAGTTCGCCTTTATCACGGAATTTTGGCATTTTGTCTGGGGGAAGATCAGGTCGGTCTCGAGCATTTGAAAAACTCGTACTTAAATTCAGAAAAACGAGCGCAAGACCGGACTAGAGAACACCTTCTATCTTATTTTGAAAAAGTTCAAGTCAGCCCTGAAATCTATTTCCAACTCCACGAAATTTTATTCAAAAGCAGGCTACCTGGAACCAAATGGATGGAATTGTGGGCAAGGTATCTTTTTGACGCAAAAAGCTATGCGCGAATCTTAGAAGTCGTCAAAACTATGGATTCACCCCAAATTATGAACTGGGTTTATCGAGCGCATAAGATGCTCTCTAAAGAAGAGGAATTCTTCCATACGACTTCACAAAAATCCTTTCATTCACCCTTGCTGGTTCAGGAATATCTGCGCCTCCTTCTGGAATCGGGGCGAATACCCGAGGCACTCGAGAGGTTTGATCAACTGCGCGAACGAACACAGCCGTGGATATCAGATGTGTATCTTCTCCTTGGAACCGAACTTGGGAAAATTGATCTTCAAAAAAAGGGCTACCAAAGGAAAATTGCACTTACTCCCTCCCAATTTGAGAATTATCGAGCCCTTAGCTCTCTCCTCTACGAAGAAAAATTGGACCAGCAAGCGGAAGAAATACTACTTGGTTATCTAAAAAAGTTTCCCAAAAAGTACAAGGGTGCCAGAGAAATTGCGCAGGTCTTTGTTGATCATGGCAGGCTCGAACGTCTGAATCAATTTATTAAGGACATTCGCAAGAAATTGAGAAATCCGCTTGCGCTTCATGATCTGGCTCTTTATGCCTACTCCATTCGCAAAGACTATGGGAACTTCTTCGCTGAATTGTTAAAAATGAACCCAAATATATCGGGGAAAACCTGGGGTAAAAGACTAGTAGATTCCTTTCAAAATACAGATATTTTGGAGGGCTTTGAGAATTTCAAGACACTACATGGTTCGGAACCCGCAACGAGGGGTGATGTTCTCTTCCATGTGGTGCGAAATCTCGACAACCCAGCGGATACATGGATAGATGAGGAGTTTCAAAAACTCCCTGGATCCATTCTGTTAGATCTTGCCAGAGAGGCTAACCGGGCAGCCAATCCAGATCTACTTGTCCGGATCCTGGCTCCTTCAGCGGGGAAATGGAAACTTCCTGAAAATCAGGAGGAGACTTCTTTGCTAGGTCTTGCATACACAACCCTCGGAAAATATGAAAAGGCTTATGAACTTCTAGCTTCCCTTGCAAAGGGATCCGACACCCAACCCAAGATCCTGCTCAAACTCTTGGTGATTACTTATAACCTCCAAGAAAGAAGGACGGAGGTACCTCGCTGGTTTCAATTTCTCTATGCCCATCCTAAGTTTGGGACTCTTTCCAAAACAGATCGAACCCGGTCGATGGAACAGGTACTTGAGGTTCTGGTATTTCTGGGAGACAAAGTCGCCTACGAGGAGGTCTTGAAAAATGCTAAAAGCCTTCTCAGCCGGGAGGTCACCCATTATTTGAGCCTTCTGAGTGAAATTCTTGAAGACGGAAAGGCGGGATTCGAAAAGAGCTCCCTGTTTCTGAGCAATCGACTGGCTTCCTCACGATTTCCAGTTGTGCAGGAATCATATATGCTTTATCTCGATTTCAAGGAAGTCAGTGAAGAGGTATTCTTCACTGACTTTATCTCAACCTATCGCAATGCCTTTCTTGGAAGACCAAAAGCCCTCGCTGATTCCCTCTTGAGACTTGAAAAGGCTGTGGAGAATCATTGGGCTAAAGATCTTTTTTCAGCTTACCTACTTTACAACCGGATGGTTTACCATCAACTGAAGTACCGTCTGGCTTCAACAGAGGTAGAGGGAGAACTCTCACTTCAAGAGTGGAAAAAACTGGCTGGCAAACTGTTTGAAGAATTTCCCGATTCCCTTTATACTCCCAGAGTTGTGGACTATCTAGTCCAGGTTCTAGAGCGGGATGGGCAAAAGAAAGAACAACAGGGTCTCATACAGAAGTATCTACTACTTCATACTTCTGACCTTCTCGCCCAAAGACTGAGAAACCTAATGCTTTAGGTTACCGCCTAACCAGCCTGATTGGGTGAATCGAATTGGACACCGATTTTGCTTCGAAGGAGACGTTATGAAAATTCATGAGTATCAGGCAAAGGAAATCCTCGAGCGCTATGATATTCCCATACCAGTAGGCTTTGTCACCTCTGACGCGAAGGAGGTTTCCTCGCTTGTGAAGAAACTTCCCACGACCACCTGTGTAGTTAAAGCTCAAATTCATGCTGGCGGACGGGGAAAAGGGGGGGGAGTCAAACTAGCTCGAAACACAAGAGAAGCTACCAAGGCTGCCAAGGAAATTCTCGGAATGAATCTGGTTACCCATCAAACAGGTCCTTCCGGGCAACTCGTGAAAAAAATTCTCATCGAGCAGGGCATGGAGATTTCAAAAGAATTTTACCTGGGGGCTACCCTGGATAGAACCAGCTCTAAACTGACTTTGATCGCTTCTACAGAGGGTGGAATGGAGATTGAAAAAGTCGCGGCCGAAACACCTGAACTGATCATAAAGAGCAGGGTGGATGTGGCTACCGGACTTACTCCAGGAAATCTTCGCAAACTCATTGCCGGGCTGGGGCTGAAGAAAAAGGAACAAATCCAGGGATTTAAGAAGTTCTGTGCGAGTCTTTATAAACTCTATATGGAATTGGATTGTACCCTCATCGAAATCAATCCCCTCGTAGTCACTGCTGATGACAAGCTCATGGCACTAGATTGCAAAGTAAACATCGATGATAACGCCCTGGGCAGACACCCGGAATTGGCAAAGTTACGAGACTTAGATGAGGAGGACCCGCTTGAAGTCGAAGCTTCCTCCCATGGACTGAATTACATAAAGCTAGATGGGAATGTTAGCTGTATGGTAAATGGTGCGGGACTGGCAATGGCCACAATGGATATTATCAAGCACTACGGTGGTGAACCTGCTAATTTCTTAGATGTTGGTGGAACTGCTGACGCTCAAAGAGTCGCGAATGCATTTGAAATTCTCACCAGAGATCCTGGAGTAAAGGGTATCCTCGTAAATATTTTTGGAGGCATTGTACGTTGCGACCGAGTAGCAAACGGAATCGTAGAGGCCATGAAGATAGCCAAGGTTGAAGTACCTCTTGTGGTGCGCTTGGAAGGCACAAACGCAGTAGAAGCCAGGGAAATTTTGAAAAATTCTGGAGTAAGCGTAATCACCGCAACCAGTCTTAGCGATGCAGCTCAAAAGGTTGTAGGAGCCTTGAACGACTGACTTACATAGGAGTATGAGAAATGAGCATCCTTGTAAATAAAAATTCAAAAGTCCTCGTTCAGGGACTGACTGGTAAAGAGGGCGGCTTCCATGCTATCCAATGCCGGGATTACGGAACTAATATCGTAGCTGGAGTCACCCCTGGAAAAGGGGGGCAAAGCTATGAGGGAGTTCCTGTTTTCGATACGGTTTCCCAGGCTGTTCTGGAGACTGGAGCAGACGTAAGCCTAATTTTTGTTCCTCCGCCCTTCGCCGCTGATGCAATCATAGAAGCCGTGGAAGCAGAAGTAGATCTCGTAGTATGTATCACCGAAGGTATTCCGGTAACTGACATGATTCGGGCAATCAGCTGCGTCAAATCCTCAAATACCAGGCTCATCGGACCTAACTGCCCGGGAATCATCACGCCTGGTGAAGCAAAAATCGGCATCATGCCGGGTTTTATTCATAAACCTGGTTCCGTTGGAGTCATATCTAAATCCGGTACCCTTACCTATGAAGCTGTTCATCAGCTCACTGAGCTAGGTATTGGACAATCTACGTGTATTGGAATCGGTGGTGACCCCATAATTGGATCCACCTTTATCGGCCTTCTTTCCCTATTTGAAAATGATCCTAAGACCAATGCTGTAGTCATGATAGGAGAGATTGGCGGCTCTCTGGAAATCGATGCCGCTGACTGGATTAGCAAGAATATGAGCAAACCAGTGATCGGATTTGTGGCAGGTCGAACCGCTCCTCCGGGCAGGCGAATGGGTCACGCAGGAGCTATCGTTTCAGGGGGAGATGAAACAGCATTGGCGAAAATTAAACACATGCGTGAGCGCGGAATCTATGTTACCGAAACTCCCTCAGGTATTGGTGAGATGGTGGCAAAAGTTCTGGAAGATCGACACCGAGGGAGCTCAGGTCCTTCCGAACTTTCTCTGGTCTATTAAGGATCTCTCATGTGCTCCGAGGGAAAGACAAAACTACCCACATGGGGACCTGTTTTTCCCCTTCCCAACTCAATCTTGTTTCCTACTTCCATACAGGCTCTCTACATCTTTGAATCCCGCTATATAGAAATGGTGGATGACTCTTTGGATGCAGAAGGGTTTATCTCCATGGGTGTTTTTAAACCTGGGTCAGAGAAAGATGATACACATAACGGTCCAATTTATAAGCATGGCTGTTTGGGTAGAATCATAGATAAAGCCCAGTTACCCGGTGGACGTCTACAGGTAGCTGTACAGGGTGTGAGAGAGGTTCTCTTTGTTTCAGAACAGGATGCCAAGACTAACTACCGTATGTTTGATTTTGAGTACCCGGACTTTACACTGGATCTGGAGCCCGAAAGAGAAATCCTCTTACGCAGGGAAATCTATGAGCGCTTGGACTCATTTTTCTTTCTCACAGAAGGATTTAGAAGAGACTGTCAAAAGCTTTGTAAGGACCTGGACTTCTTACCCTTGATCAATAACCTGGCTTATCTATTGCCCCTGGATATCTCCAGTAAACTAAAATTGCTGCGTGCCAACAGGGTCTCTGAACGGGGATATCTTCTACTCTCTTTAATGGAGCATACCCTTTCTAAGCTAGCAGAGTCCAAAAACCAAAAACCAATCATTCATTGATCACGTTTTTAATGACATCCATGACCATCTTGCGGGTGGTAGCGAAGTCCTGACCTACCACAGCCCCCGATGCATTTCGATGCCCGCCACCGCCAACAGCAGAGGCTACGTCGCATACTGAATATCTTCCTCTAGATCGTAAACTTACTTTAGTTTCAGCGGGTCCCATATACTTAAAAATAACAGCGATTTCCAGGTCACGAATATTAGAAATCTGGTTGATCAGGTTTTCAGTTTCCTCCAGATCCAGTGACTGGGTTATATCTTCGGTCACATCCAGAGTGACAACCTTGCCTTCAAAAGATTGCTGAAGACGGCTGATCAATTCCCCGTGGGTTCGAAATTCCTCAAAATCGTTATGACGAAAAAGAGAGGTATAGACCGCCCAGTGATCAGCACCACAACGAATGAGCGCTTCAGCAAGCTGGAAAGTCTTGGGGTCTTCCGAATAAGCAAATCGGCCGGTATCATAAACTAAACCCATGTATAGGCTTGTCGCCATTGCCGAACTCAAGGTCAGGCCCATGTAGGTCAGAGTCTCATAAACCAGCTCGCAACTCGCTACCGAATCAGTGCGAATCACCGTGATATCTCCAAACCTTTCATTAGAAAGATGATGGTCCAGGTTGACGAACAAAAAGTTGTCAACGCTTACACCCTCTGGCAATCCAATTCTCTCCTTTGAGCCACAGTCAAATGTCATCAACACTGCAGGCTCAGAAATGGGAGCAAGATCAAATTGAAGGAACTTGTGTTCAGGAAGAAAGTGGTAGTAGTCCCGGACTTCCTCATCTAGAACATAATGGACTTCCTTACCAGCAACTTTGAGTCCTTCCCCCATAGCAAACATAGCTCCAAGGCCATCCCCATCCGGATTTTTGTGAGAAGTCAGCACAAAGACTCTCGGTAATTGGGAAATCCTTTGTGCAAATTCTTTTGTAGAGAGATTCTCCATGTCTATGATCCTTTCAATGAATCCAACCGCCTACGCTAGCTTAAACAATATCCAGAATGGCGAAAAAAAGCCGATCAGCATAAGGAAGTTGATCCCCCATTGCAAGACTATGTCTAGTTTGGGACAGAGCTAGGGGAAAGCGCACCCTCAAGATTTTTGGGATTCTCATGTAAACTTCGGTCGATTAAAAGCTATTTTTTCGGGGATTATTCAATTCTGCGTAAAGTTCTGGTATTGAGATATACTCATGTATAGAAGAATTCATTGGCACTCTGACGATTCAGAATTACCTCTATGATTCGGTTTACTGTACTTCTATTCTTACTAGTCGCTCCCCAGTGCCTGGCGAAGCTCAAGGGAATTGAGCTTCCCACTCTTCAATCCATTTCAAGTCTTTCTTCATCTCTGGCAGCCTCCTCTAGAAATCTCGTCAAGTTTGAGCCATTCTCGACTCACCAGGGAATTCAGCCTGATGAGAACTTCGCTGTACTGGTTCGATTCAGACTTGATGAGGATTGGCACATTTACGGCAAGGAAGAGAAAATCGGTACTCCTACTCGCCTTGAGCTTCTCTCAGATGAATTCGTAGTACTTTCTCAGGTCCTATCCAGCTCAAGAGTTCATGAGTTTGGCAGCGGAGATCAGAAGATTGTTTCTCATTGGCTCGAGGATGGTTCTTATCTCCTTGCCACTTTAAAATTACGCGATGACCTGGTGATCCCACCCAAACTCAAGCTTCGATTCGCGATTATTTACCAGCCCTGCACTGCAACCACCTGTCTAAGAAAGATGCGAAAAGAGATCGACGTCCCACTTTTTGTTGGGAAGACCTCAAGAGCTGAGCTTCAATCCTGGATGCAGGAAATCACCGAACTGCAAACATTCCTGAATCCCCAATTAGAGCCAGAGGCAGATCAATCCGGATCTTCACCTGATAAAATTCTTGAGGAAGGTGCATGGATGGCTCTATTCATGGCGTTTCTGTGGGGAGTCGCCGCCTCTTTAACCCCCTGTGTATATCCTATGATCCCTATTACCGTATCTCTTTTCTCTGAGGGAGCCACTCAGCCGTTTCTGCGCCGACTTGGGGGGGCATTTAGCTATGTCTTGGGAATTGCATTTGTCTATGCCACCCTTGGAGTTATAGCCTCCCACACAGGCCGAGACCTGGGATCATGGCTGGCAAATCCCTATGTCGCTATCGCGCTGGCATTGCTGATGGTTCTTCTTGCCTTGAGTATGTTTGGCTTGTTTGAGCTGGATCTACCCAATTCAATGAAAGAGCGGCTCAATAGTGTTGAGGGAACCACCCACTTTACCCTCTTTCTTATGGGCGGTGCTATGGGATTCGTGGCAGCACCCTGTGTGGGCCCGTTTGCAGGCGCTATCATTATCTGGCTGGTTAAGAATCCGGGAAGTCTCTTTTTTGGTTTCTTACTGATGAGCGCATTTGGATTGGGTCTCGGGGTTCTCTTCTTGTTTGTGGCTCTTTTTTCACAATCTATCCTCCCCCGCTCTGGCCCCTGGATGATAATTCTCAAGCAAGTTATGGGATATATCCTGCTCGGAATGGCTCTCTATTTTCTGGAAATTTTGGTACCTGTAAAACTAGCCCAGGTTGCCTGGGGCCTTTATATTCTTTGTGCGGGAGCCCTCATGGGTGCTTTTGTCAGGCTGGCATGGGATGATCCCTGGTGGAAGAAGATTTCCCGTGCAATGGGAGTACTGGCTTTCTTATATGGAGCAGGACTAATCCTTCAAGCACAAGGATTCATCCATAATTCAAACCTGGAAATGAATTCTGTCACAACGGTTGAGAAGGCCATTTTCGAGAAGCATGACGAAGCTCTGAAACTGGGAATAGAGAAAAGCAAGCCAGTCTTCCTTTATTTCTCCGCGAAGTGGTGTATTCCGTGCAAAAGAATCAAGCAAGTCGTTCTCAAGGATCCTGTTATAAAGGCGGAATTGGAACGATTTATCGTGGGCATCCTGGACTGCACCCACTCAGATTCTCACGGAGCCAAAATCAAAGATGAGGTCTATCAAAGCCCTTCCATGCCGTTTTTCGCATTTCACGACAGCCGCGGCAAACACGTGAAGCGTCTTGATATACATGGGGCCGTGGAAGTTAAGGATCTTTTGAACACTCTCAAGAGTATTCAATAAGCTACTTTCCTTCCGCCAGGTAATCTAAATACCTGGAGGTAATTTCTCCCAACTGATCTTCAGACAGAGAATACTTCTTCAAAAAAGCTTCTTCCTTCATCCGCCTGATTTCAGCATCGTCTTCCTGCCCCATGACCTGATCGTAAAATTGGCCGTATTTCATTATCTGATCTTTTGTGAAAGTCAGATTCTCCACAGCCTTGGTTGTGGTCTCAAGTTCTTGAAGACAATCGGTGAAAAACTCCCTGGCTAATTCAAGGATCTTATCTTTGGATTGAGCGCTGTTCAATTCCCTTAACTCAAGACAAGATTCTGCCAGAAGGGATCTTTCCTTCTGTGGAATTCTTGAAAAGGACTGCCGGGTCCCTTTTAAATCTCCAGACTGAAAATAAACCAAGCCCTGGAGAAATAAAGCATCTGGATTATTGGGATGTTTGGATAAATATGAATCCAAAAGGCTTAACGCCTCCAGGTATTTACCCTGGTGATAGGAAGCCTCAATGGACAGGAGATCATCGGTCTGAACAGGCTTATCAGCAACCGGTCTTTTTGGAGAAACAGGGGAATTGGAGCAGCCTGTGCTCATTAAACAAATAATTGTGATGAGGCCTGGTAGTATCCGCCGGGATTTCATGCTTCCAATGCCAAGTCTGGAAAAGAGTGCTGAAGTAACAGCTGAATCTGAAGCATTTTACCACAGGTTGAGCTGATTACAAGAAATTGGACATTAATGGGAAACGAAAAACAGGCCCTCGCAAGAGGACCTGTTTTTCGTTTCCCGGAACCTTACTGCTTCCGTGCTGCATCCAAGACTTCCCTGGTTTGGCAACTGGCTCCGGGTAACAAGATGAATTAGTAGAATCCTTCTGCTAAAACATCTCTTTTGGTATCGACAGGATGAAGTACAACTTTACCTTTTAGAGATATTCCACTCAAAGATCCTGACGGATTCGATAAATTGAGATTCTTTTGAACAGAATGGAGTAAATCAGACTCAAGCCTGAAACATTGTTGAATTCCTTCCTGGATTCTTTTATGATGCCCCGCCTAAAAATATAGACAAAATGTGTTTTAAAACACCAAAGAATGAATGCATGGAAGGTGTACCCATGATTGATGTCCAAGAATTGACCAAAGACTTTGGAGAAATCAGAGCCGTAGACAATGTTTCCTTCAAATTGGAGAAGGGAGAAATCCTGGGATTTCTAGGTCCCAATGGAGCTGGTAAGTCTACTACGATGAAGATGTTAACGGGTTTTTTGGCTCCCACAAAGGGAACCGCCACTGTAGGAGGTTACTCGGTAATTGAAAATCCAGAACGAGTAAAAGACCAGATCGGTTATCTACCGGAAACATCCGCTTCCTATCCAGAAATGAATGTGACCGAATTTCTCTCTTTTATTGCCGAAGTCAGAGGATTTCGAGGAGTGGGTTTGGTAACTCGTGTAGAAGAAACCATTTCCCGCTGTTTCCTGGATACCGTACGTTACCAAACTATCGAGACTCTCTCCAAAGGTTACCGTCAAAGAGTCGGCTTTGCTCAGGCCATTCTCCATGACCCGCCCATTCTGGTTCTGGACGAACCCACCGATGGATTAGATCCGAACCAAAAGTTTGAAGTTCGAAACCTTATTAAAAACATGGGGCAAGACAAGTGCATCATTCTTTCCACCCATATTCTGGAGGAAGTTGAAGCCGTTTGTTCCAGGGTGATTATTATCTCGGAGGGTCACGTAGTCGCCGATGGCACACCCGAAGAAATTCGGTCCCGATCGTCGTTATATAACGTGGTTGAGATGGATATCCACCAGGTAGATCCCACTGAAGTCATCGATAAGTTTAAAAATCTTAGCGTCGTGGAAAATGTGGAAAAACTCAGTAGTAATGGCGATTCCCTGCAGAAGTTTCGGGTCTATCCACGCAAGAAGGACAATATCATTTCTTCTTTAAGCGACATGATTCGCAAAGAAGGCTGGGCTCTATCGTCCTTACACCAAAATACCGGCAAGCTGGATGAAGTGTTTCGAACTCTTACCACTGAAGGAGGCCGCTCATGAAGTGTTTCGCGCCTGTATACAAGAGAGAACTACGTAGTTATTTCAACTCCCCGGTTGCATACGTATTCATCACCGTCTTTCTGATTGCTATGGCTGGCTGTACTTTCTACCTGGGGCGATTCTATGAATCCATGCAAGCGGACCTTTCTGTCTTTTTTGTTTGGCATCCCTGGCTCTATCTATTTTTGATTCCAGCGGTAGGCATGAGACTCTGGGCCGAAGAGCGCAGGTCTGGAACCATTGAATTGCTATTCACCCTGCCAATCTCGCTGGGAGAAGCCGTTTCCGCTAAATTTCTGGCTGGCTGGACTTTTATTGCACTGGCTCTACTACTCACCTTTCCAATGATCATAACCGTGAATATTTTGGGGGAACCAGATAACGGAGTGATTTTTACTTCCTATATTGGTTCCCTGTTAATGGCAGGTGCCTACCTGGCGGTGAGCTGTTTTACCTCTTCTCTTACTAAGAACCAGGTAATCAGTTTTGTAATGAGCGTAATCATCTGCTTTGTCTTAGTACTCACCGGACTGGGAGTTTTCACTCAACACCTGACCAATTGGGTACCAGTACAAATTGCAGAATTCATCTCACTTTTCAGTTTTAGTACACACTTTCACGCCCTGCAGCGTGGAGTCGTAGATACTCGCGATGTATTGTTCTTTCTTTCCACGATAGGGGTTCTTTTAGCCGGAACCATGGTGGTATTAGAGAACAAGAAGCACGAATAAGGAGCAATCATGCAGATCAAACGATTCATAGATTCAATGGGTTCTCTTGGTATTCTTCTTGTTTTACTAATTCTTATCAACATCATTTCAGATCGCTTTTATACAAAGTTCGATGTGACGGAAGATAAGCTATACACACTTTCAGATGGAACCAGATCCATACTTTCAAAACTGGATAAGGAAATTTATGTAAAGTATTACTTCAGCCAGGGTGTGGAGTCTGCTCCACTGGGTCTGAAGACCTTTGGGAACCGGGTCAAGGAAATCTTAAAGGAATATGAAGACTTTTCCAAAGGATTACTCAAACTTGAAATCATTGATCCCAAGCCAGATACGGAAGAGGAAGAGTGGGCGGCAAAGGATGGAGTCAAAGAAAATCGGCTCCCCACTGGTGATTCCTTTTACATGGGCATCACGATCAGACCAGGAAATGACACGATTCCCGTTTTAAATCCCCAACGTGAGGAGTTTCTCGAATACGATATTACGGAGGCAATTCTGCGCTCGCAGAACCCTGGCAAGAAAACCGTTGGAGTTCTTTCCAGTCTTAATATAGTCGGCTCTCAATTTCCATTTCAGATCCCTGGTCAGCCTGCCCCAACCCAGGACTGGATCTTTGTAAAGGAACTCAAAAAAAATTACCAGGTTAATAAAATTGAGGTGAGTGCCAAAGAAATACCCGCAGTAGACATCCTGCTAGTGGTCCACCCCAAGTCCTTCGCTCAAGAAACTCTCTACGCCATTGATCAATATGTAGTCAATGGTGGGAAACTGATCGTCTTTGTCGACCCGTCCTCTCAAGCGGATGAGTCGCAAGGTCGAGATAAGAGCTCCAATCTCGCTATGCTCTTTCAAAAGTGGGGCGTAAAGTACCAGCCTCAGATGATGGTGGGTGACTTTAAATCCGCTACCAGGGTCAATACTCCCAAGGGTCTCATTGATTACCCCATATGGCTGACGCTTAACGAAGAGAACATGAGTCGGGAGAATGTCAGCGTGGCAGACCTGGAGTCCCTGATGATGATTGAGGCCGGCTCTCTGAATAAGATAGAAGGGGTAACGGTAGCCTTTAACCCCATCATCCAGGCTTCCGAAGAATCAAATGTTCTGCTTGCCCCGGCAATCAATCCGAATGATCCGGATAGTATTTATAGAAGCCTTAAACCCGGAAAAGAGCGCCAAACTCTGGCCGCGATGTATTCAGGGAGGTTTTTCTCGGCTTTCGATAAGAAACCAGAGCCGGCTAAAGCCGCGGAAGGGGAGAACACGCCTCCTCCGGCACCAGGATACTCAAGGCCTCATAAGGCTCAGGCCGATAAGGAACAAACCATCCTTGTTGTGGCTGACACAGACATTCTGATGGATAAGTATAGTGTTCGAACTTTCAGCTTTTTTGGACAATCTCTGGCCACTCCCTTGAATCACAACCTGAGCTTCGTTCAAAACGTAGTGGAATACCTTTCCGGAAGCCAGGATCTGATTTCCATTCGGTCCAGAGGAAAGTTTTCCCGTCCATTTACCAGGGTGCAAGACATCCAGAAAGCGGCCCAGGATCGATACATGGCCAAAGAAAAGGAGTTGTCCGAGAGACTTGATCAGGTTCAAAAGAAGATTAATGAACTGCAAAACCATGAAGTGCAGGGCAATAAAGTGATTCTTTCCAGAGAACAACTTCAGGAAGTTGAAAAGTTTAAAAGTGAAGAAGCGAGGATTCGTAAGGATCGCAGATTGGTTCGTAAGAACCTTCGGGAAGACATTGAAACCCTGGGTCAAAAGCTCACTTTCATGAACGTATTTTTAGTACCGCTAATTGTAGCTCTATACGGAGTCTTTCGCGTCATCAGACATTCTCGAATAGGAGGTAGGTAAGAGATGAATAAAACTCTACTCATCGGTCTTGCTCTAGTTTTAGGAGTCATTGCATTTTTTACCGAACCAGATAAGAAGGAGTTAAACCTTCGTAATACGCGGGTTCTAGGTAAATTGGATCCTCAATCGATTCATTCCATCTCCATAACAGCAGTCGGTAGTGAGGGAGTGGTTCTCAAGAAAACGGGAGAAACCTGGGTTGTGGACTCACTCAAGGGTTTTGTTGCTGATGGTTCTAAAATCTCTACCCTTCTTCAGGAACTTTTCCAATTGAATTACGGAGTGATTGTTCAAAAGGGAGAAGTTAATCTTGAAACCTACGGCCTCAACTACGCTGCTGGAGCTGGTCAGGGTACAGCGGTTTCCCTCAGCGATTCGGAAGGGACCACACTTACTACCCTGGTACTTGGAAACTCCAGGATGAGTAAAGGCCAATATGGGTTTGATGTCCCTAGTGGACAGTATTTTCTGCTTAGAGGGGATCCCACTGTGTACCTACTTAAAGATCAGAAAACAGTAAACAAGAACCCTATGGACTGGATCCATAAGCTTCTGCCCCCTACTCCTTCCACCAAGATCCAGAAAATTTCCCTTCGACCAGGACAACTTCACGCGCTAGATCTTCTCAGGGTCAAGCCTGATGACCCCCTGGTACTCACTAACCTTGGAGATAACGAAAAGATGAAGGATGCTGAAGTTAAAACGCTTCAAGAATCTCTGGAAAAGTTCCGTTTTTCTTCTCTCGAAGCGCTGGATTCAAAGGCCGTTACCGAGTCTCTCACCCAGGTTGAGGAGTTTCAGGTGACAACTCATGATGGGATGGTCTTTAGCGCAAAAATCGGTACGAAAACCGATGCCTCAGCTAATCGTTTTCTTGTGCCAAAATGGTCAGGTATAAACCCTGCTGATGAAGCTCAAAAGTTAATCAAGTTCAATAATTCTCAGTTCGAAGGCTGGGCATTAGGGATCACAGACGCACAGGCAAAATCCTTTCTGAAGAGCCGCGGAGAATTGATTGAATCTAAACCACTAGGTGCCCGCCACATACTCATTTCCTATAAGGGGGCGAGCAATTCCACTTCAGAAAAATCCAAAGAAGAGGCACGTGAACTTGCCAGGGGACTTATCAAGCAACTCAGTGATGGGGCTGACTTCTCTAAACTGGCAAAAGAACATTCCACTGATGCTTCTAATAAAGATGCGGGCGGAAACCTTGGCTCTTTTGCCAGGGGTGCCATGGTAAAACCCTTTGAAGAAGCCACGCTTACGCTAAAGATCAGTGAAATATCAAAGGAACCGGTTGAGACAGTGTATGGATTCCACATCATCGAACGAACCCAATAAACTCGGCTCCATTCCCAAGAAGGTTTCAGATCTCACTGAGGCTCATGAATTGGTGGACCTCTACATTTCTCAGTTTAAAGAGGGCTATTTTCCACCCCTGAGCAACCTGAGTCGACTCATGGAGGAGCTAGGAGAGCTGTCCAGAGAGCTCAACCATCGTTTCGGAGGCAAGACCAAGCAGGATCCCCTCGCAGCCGATCGAACCAGGGAGGAAATGGGTGATATTTTCTTTACTCTTCTGGTATTGGCGAACCAGCTTGAAATTGACCTGGGAGAGGCGCTTTCCGAAGTCCTCAAAAAGTACCAGCGAAGAGACTTTTCACGCTGGACACCACTACCCTGAACCATTTTAAAATAAATTTGTATTTTACACGAATTCAGGGTTTACATTTGATTCTCAATCCAGCATAATTGTCGCCCTTTTTCAAGTACAAAAAAAAGACATGTTTACGAGATTTATTTGCGCATTTATTATATTTTGCTTAGTGCTCGGCTCCGGACTGAGTATGGCTGTGCATCCACGAAATGATTCCGGGTCTTATAAGGCACAAGCAACTCTGATCGTTTCTGCGGATTTACCGGCGGTTAAGAGTAAAAGGCACCGGACCAGATCGGTCCGTACGAGCACCACAATTAATACGCCCTGGAGTCCTAGAATTGTCAGAGAGTCCCGGCTTGATTCTGAAATCATAGAAAAGAAAAAGCCACTGCTCTCGCCTCAGAAAAAATATTCCCCTCCAGCAAGAAGTTCGATTTCTGCTCAACTCAAGACAAAGGCTTCCCACCCAGGTAAGGGGAAGAAGCCTAGAATTGTTCGCGTAGCCGCCCAGAGAGGGTTATTGCTCAGAAAAAAGCCCTGGGGAGAAGTACTAGAATCTCTTCCTTTTGGAGAGGAAGTTGAGCTTCTCGACGACCAGGAAGATTGGGCTAAAGTTCGCTCTGACCTGAACACAGGTTTCGTCTACCGAAAATATGTAACCCAGCGAACCCTGGGAAAGCATAAGAAGCAGTTGAGTCCTGAATTTGAACGAGTTGAAATCAGTGGTGTACGAACCATCAGTCAGAACACAAAAGACCCCTTCGATCCCTCGGGCTCTCGTGGGAAGTTTCCCTCGGGATATTGTGGTCCCGCCTCTCTTCAGATGGTCTTGGACTATTTTGGCGTTCAAAAATCCCGTGACTACCTGGCCTTGACCGATGTTGGGGGAGGAAAGATCTACCGGGTTGGCCGTGGGTCGGCATACGCTCCAATGGTTACCATGTCAAGACATCTCGGATTCTCAGCGACAGAAATCATCTGGGCTAAGCGAATTGAGAAAATCCATGATCGCCTTACCGAGGGAAGGCCCCAGATTGTCAGCCTGAGAGGTCCTTTGAAGTTTAAGTCCGGAGGAAGAAATCGAACTACGAATGGACATATTGTGGTGGTCACCGGGATCAATTGGAAAGGGGACGTCATTATTCATGATCCGGCAGGTGCCGGAATGCGTACGGTCATGACGGAAGCTGATTTCCTTAAGGCCTGGCGAGGCTTTATGGTGGATGTCAAATCCAATGAACTAAAGTCAAAGGGCCACCCAGATACAGCTTAGTGGGAACACCACTTAAAAAGGGCTTGAAACCTGGAAAAATCATGATATAATCTCTCCCCTCGGACCTGTGGTGGACTATAGCTGGATTCGAGGCACTCAGGAAGGTATTGAATTATGAGACGAACATTTATGGCCAAGAAAGGCGAGCTACAGCCGGACTGGTTTGTTATTGATGCAAACAATCTGATTCTGGGGCGTTTAGCCTCCTTTGTAGCAAAGAGATTGCGTGGAAAGCATCGTCCCGAATTCACTCCACATCAGCTATGCGGTGATGCGATTATTATTGTTAACGCTGAAAAAATCAAGGTAACCGGGAATAAGCTACAGGATAAAATTTACCATCGGCATACTGGTTACCGTCTCAAGTCCAGGTCTCTTCAAGAAGTCTTGGATAAGCATCCGGAAAGGGTACTTGAAAAAGCCATCAAGGGAATGTTGCCAAAATGCGCGTTAGGGCGATGTATGTACTCCCGACTTAAGGTTTACGCAGGTGCGTCTCATCCGCACATGGGACAAAATCCGGATTCACTTACCGTATCCTGATAGAGGGGAATTAGCATGGCAAAAATCAAGAATTTTTACGGAACCGGACGTCGAAAATCATCCATGGCCAGAGTCTGGGTATTTCCAGCTACCGAAGGCGAATTCACCGTTAATTCCCGTACCGTCGAGGAATATCTTCCTTCCCCACTTTGGAGTTCAGAGGCCAAGGAACCACTGGAAATCACCGAAGCCGGCGACAAGATCCGCGTGAAGGCAACCGTCAAAGGCGGGGGACCTCGTGGTCAGGCAGGAGCTTTGAGGCTTGGTCTTTCACGGGCACTCATTCAGTACAATCCAAACCTGCGGGCAGTTCTTAAAAAAGCCGGTCTACTTACGAGAGACTCTCGTATTGTGGAACGTAAAAAACCCGGACTTAAGAAAGCTAGAAGAAAGCCACAATTTTCCAAGCGCTAAAGCATTGAAGAAAGTTCGACTTGATCTCCTTCTTGTACAGAGGGGGTTGGTTGCGAGCAGAGAAAAAGCACAGCGCTTAATTCTGGCCGGACTTGTCAGTATCAATGGTTCTTCAAACTTAAAGGCCGGATCTCAAGTTGATTCTTCTGTTTCTGTTGAAATAAAGCAACTTCCTCGCTATGTGTCCCGCGGTGGGGACAAGCTCGAATCGTGCCATACCCTCCTGGGATTTGACACCACGGATTTGGTATTCATGGATGTAGGGGCTTCCACCGGCGGGTTTACAGATTTTTTACTTCAGCAGGGAGCAGCCCGGGTCTATGCCGTAGATGTAGGGACAAACCAACTTGCTTATCAATTGCGAGAAAATCCCCAGGTCTTCTCGCTCGAACAGACCCATATTAATGAGCTGGACCCGCAGGAAATCCCCGAATCAATCGACGGATTTCTGTGCGATGTGTCCTTTATATCCTTAAGTCGTGTAATTCCCAGCTTTAAAAGGTTTTCAAAGAAGCAACACTTCGTAGTAGTACTTGCCAAACCCCAATTTGAAGTACAAAAGCCTCAGGTTGGAAAAGGTGGAGTTGTCAGAGATCAGAGATCTATCCACCTGGGACTCAAGAGGGTATACGACACTCTGATCGAGGAAGGATACGGAATTCTAGGACTGGAGTTTTCAAGAATCCCAGGACCAAAGGGAAATGTAGAATTTTTCTTTTATGCACGCAGTGGCTCTAAATCTCTACTTGGAGATTCAAATCTGATGGAAAAAATCAAAGAAAAGGAAGTTTACTATAGCTCTTAAATCTGAGCCTCATCGGTCGGAGGTTGCTTAGCCTCGCCATCATCAAATACTTCCTTGGCCGTTTGAATGCCAAACAACGCTGTAGGAAAACCAGAAAACAAGGCCAAATGAATGAATGTTTCCATGATTTCATCTTTCGTCAAACCCGCATTTAGAGCCGCTATAACATGTGTTTTCAATTGGGGCTTGAAGCCTTGAATGGCCAGTGATGTAAGAGCGATAATTTCCCTCTCCTTGAAGCCAAGATGAGGTCTGTTGTATACCTCTCCATATCCCCACTCGACGATATACTTCGCGATATCCTGGTTTTGAGAAGAAAGAGCTTCTATTAGCTTGTCCCATTTATCTCCGAGAAGATCTCTTCCTGTTTTTTCCCCGTCTTCCATCCGATTACGTTTCCACATTTTTGATCTCCTCTATGGCTCGGCTTAGCTGGTCTAACATGCTACAATATACCAGATTCAGAGGACCATACCAGAATAGGCAATACTCGATATAGACCTGTCCTTGCGAAGACCATGTCTGAAATAATTTCACTGCGCCTGAAAGAAACAAATCTCCACCTCGAATCCTCCCCGGGAATCACCCGTGACGAATTCATAGCCGGCCTTTCCAATTGGAGTCAGTCCTCTCCCAATTCCTATTCGTTTGGTTCCGGCCAAAATAAGGACTCTCTCAGACTTTCTCTTAAAGTCCCTCCTGGAGTTTCCCTCGATATCTCTGTAACGGAAGGGATTCTCAGTATTGGAAATCTTCAGGGTTCTCATCAAGTACAGGTGATCGCTGGAGAATTGGTGGTCCTGGGCTACCGTGGCAGCCTTGAACTCGAGTTAAGGTTGGCCAGGGCAACTCTTTTGCAAGGGGAGGGGGTTCTCAGGGCAAGAATGAAAAAGTCTAGATTGGAGTGCAGCTCTTCCTTCCAGGAGACCTGGATGCATTCTCTTGATTCTGAGGTCCTGGTAAAGCCTTCCAAAAGCTTAGAAGGGAAATTGGAGATTCAGGGTAAAGGCTCAATTATTGTTATCGATCCAGAGGATAAAGATACCCTGATGGTCCAGGCCCAGGGAAATAATTTTCACCACTTTGGCAACCAGGGAAGCTACTTCGTGACCATCATGGGAAAACAAAGTTCTATTGGTTTTGAGAAGCCCGATAAGTGGGGAAAGGACCGGATCAAGGCAGAAAATTCACGGATCAGAGCTGAATCCATCTTACAGGAGAGCCAAGATCTGATGAATTTGTTTGATCAGTATGAAGACAAAATTGAGGCTCTTTACGAACAAGCCCGCACAGAAGAGCATGAGGAAAAGAATTCTGAGAATTCCAAAAGTACAGCGGTAAAGGGTAAGAATTTTCCAGCCAGGGAGACGTACCTCTTATCCCTCGCACGGGAAGGTAAGATAGGACTCGATGAACTTGAAAGACTTCTTGAAGACGAGTCTTGATAGACGTGGTGTAACCCTACGCTATTTTCTTCTAAGTAATTTTATACTCACCATCTGCTTTTCCAGTAAGCCTGAGGACCGGAAAGCCTACCAGATTCCCAAAGTTTTTCAGATTGAGAAGAGAATTATTTACGGCGAAAATGAAGCCGAAGTCTATCTCTCTCTAAAACCCAGGTTTAGCGTAGAAAATGTGGCTCTATCCTTAGTTTCCTCTCATCCCGAGTCACTGAAGATTCAGTCTGCCAACAAGACTATTACTCAAACCGGATTGGATTTGACTTTTCTTCAATTACACCCCCAAAGACTCCTCTACAAGGTGGTTCGTAGCAGTTCTTTTTCTCTTGCATCCGTAACCTTTCGATTGAGATTCACCTTTCCCAGGGATGAAATTCTCAAGTGGGTTCAAGAGCATACGGAGATCTATAAAGATCGTATGAAGCGACAAGAACTTCTTCGAAAAATTTCTAAAAGGGAGTCCATAGCGGAGGAAGTCGAGGGAGTATTTTTCTATGGCCGGAGGTTTGTCGAACCATGAATCAAGACCCAGATTACCCCATCCTCCCCCCAAACGAATTCAGCCACAAAGAACTGGTTTACGCTCTTGAAAAAATTTCGGAGTTTGATTCCTTTTTGGAGTCCATTATCCAGCACGAATCACCCACCCAACTAATCTTGGAGGGTATCCGTGACTGGTTCTTGGAGCAAGGATTTACCGGATTTGGGATACAGGTTGACTTTACTTATGAACAGTACCAGGTCCTGGAAGGACTGGATTCCAGCATTTTTAATCTTGCTACCTGCCCCACCAACCATTACCGCTACTTACTCAGTGTGAGCGGTCGCTGCTTTGGGAAAGTAGCTCTGTGTACCGAACGTTCAAAAAATCCATTCTCTGAGGAGTTTTACCGTTATCTAGGAAATCTTCTCATGGAAGGAGTGGACAACCTCCTGTATATGCGGGGAATGGCCATCATTAAACAACAGCTTATTGAAAAGATTCAGGACGAGTTTCAGAGCGCTACCCTGGGGAATGGAATCCACTTAATACTTAAGCAACTCCTTGAACTGGTGGACTTTTCCAATGTCTTAATCGTATTTGAGGAATTTGACTTTCCTTCCGGATATCTAATCAGAACCCTGTTTTTTGAGAAGGACCAGTGGATTCGATCCGGGTCTGCAAAATTTCATCCAGCCCAAACCCTCGTTTCCGATATTTCTAGAGTTTCCCAGCTCAGCCATGAGATGGTTCAGGAAAACCTTGAGTTTCTCGATTTTCGTGCCGGTGACATTTTTGTTGCTCCCCAGAAGGAACCAGTAGGAAGGGTTTTCCTAACTCTTGAGGAGAGGAACACAAGCTCTTTTCTAGATGACATACTCGAGATCCTGATCAGAGCTCTTGAGGAAGTTCTTACCAGGTATTTTAGAGATAAGAGCCACCTTTCCAGACATTTTTCTCCCGGACATGTTGAGCGATTACTAGATACTTTGCAAAAGGAGAAACATCTCGCGCCTAGTGAAAAGAATTGCGGGATTATTTATGCGGATATATCGGGATTTACTTCCCTATCTGAAAAAGTTTTAAAAACACCAGCCAGAATCGCGAATTTTGTAAACCAGTGGTCACAGCTGGTTCTCGAAATTTTGTATTCCAGAGGCGGTGCTTATGACAAGTTAGTAGGCGACTGCATGATCGGGATATTTGGACCTCCCTTTTTTGAATGGGAACGACCAGAGTGTATCCAAAGGCTGGTAGATTGCTCCATAGAGATTTCCCAGGGAACCAGGAGTATGGTACTTGATCCTGAGTTACAAAATGCTATTCAGACCGAAATGCCTGATTACCAGCTTGGTGTGGCAATAGGAATCAATTATACACCCCTATTTGTTGGGCAGCTTGGCCCCGGACGTAGTTACTCTGGATTATCTTCAGGGATGAATGAAACTGCCCGATTACAAGGTCTGGCCGTTAATGGAGAGATCCTTTTTCTCGATCATATGATAGAGGAGATCCACTCCAGGGAGCTCCCATTTATGATCACGGGTCCTTTTTCACAAAAAGTGAAGAATGTCGCCGAAGCTCTAAAGTACTATCGAATGAAAATTTCATGACACACACTGTGCAGGCTTTCTTGCTCTATCTCACAGGATTGGTTAAAATAACGCAGTTTTTGTCAGACTTTTGGGAGAAATGATCCATGCGAACCACCCTGACCCTCTTTCTGCTCTTTACAATATTCTCAGTTGCGGATGACATTTTATTAGACGCGGCCTTTCGCTGCTGGAACGCCGAGACAGACGGAGTGGTCGGCGATATCGGGGCTCTGAGCAGTGTGACTGATGACTCAGACCCGGGCTATACCCTGGTATTCAGGGTCGACTTTGGCCGAACGATCTCCGAGCTCGCGTATACCAAATTTCAAATCAGCTCCCCATTCCAAATTGGGAATACATTTCGAGGCTTCACACCCGCCCAGAGCGCTAAAACCAAATTAGATTTGGAGACCTTTGAATTAAATTTTAGGAACCTGATTTATGAAGATGAATATGTTTCTTTGCGCTGGGCCTACGGGCTCACAGTTCTGGACCTACAAAATACGGTCCATGACTCCCTTGCGAATCGTGCGAACATGAATGTAAGCGGGTATATCCCAATGTTGGGACTAGAAGGGGAATGGTATTGGAAGAGAGATCTTTCCCTGAGATCCCATGTACGGTTTGGAGATCTTAATATTGGCTCTGACGACGTAAGAATCAAAGACATAGAGTTGGGGCTTGTTTATATGCCCTATGACGCCTTCAATGTGGAACTTGGCTATAAGAATTACAGCCTGGATGTATCCGATACTTCCGCCGGAATCACAACTATCCTGGAGCAAAACCTTAAAGGTCCTTATACCCAGATAAACTGGCTTTTCTAGATTCGGTCTCGACTTGTACAGGATTTTGGTCTCATCCCGGCCCTCGTGTACACATCGGTACACTTCGAACCGTGCTGAGACCAAAATCCAGGTACGATTCGTGACCTTTCGGAATTATTTTTGCTACTTAGTTTGATCTGATTCTTTGGTATCCTGGGGTTTCTGAGTGTTGTCTTCCAGTCGTTCGGACTCGTCCATGATGCCCTTGGAAAACTCGGATCCAACTTTTCGAAATTCTTTGAGTCCCTGCCCTAATCCCCGTCCTATTTCTGGCAGTCTTTTGGGTCCAAAAACCAGCAATGCCAGAATGAGAATCACTGTAATTTCCATCATTCCGAGTCCAAACATATCAATTCTCCATTTTCTGGGATCCTGAAGTCATAGTCCCTCAGTCCTTATCTTACCATTGTAGTGGTGGAGTGCAAATTCGATGCCAGAACTGATCCGCAATTATTGGTGGTCCAGGAAGGGGACAATCGATCCCAGGTCCTAAGCTCTGTGGTAAGCGGAACCACAGGATTGAAGATATATCTTTGATTCACTACCGCGCCTCCAGGCATTGATGCCTCTATCATGCCACCTGAGAGTATGTATTGAATCAGCCACACCCTCACAGCTGCCTCGGTTCACAGCCCTGACGACCCTTGAAGGAACCTTTCCGTAGTTCCATTTAAGGGACATCAAAACGGCCCTTTGATCTGCGTTGAGGCTTGCGAAAGTTCCCGTACCAATTTGCTGTATTAGAGCTGGACGCTCCCACCTAGACCATCTTGAAACCATAGCCCTTTCCGCTGTGGACCGACTCACCCTCATTCCTCGATAAACACTGTTTCCGAGGATCGTATCTTGCCCATAACCGACTCTCCAGGCATTTACATCCCAGTATGCATCGCTAGAAAAGGATTCATACTGTCGTAAAAGCTGAAATGTACGCAATTTCTCTCGAGCCAGAGTTGTACCCGGTACAGCTGGAGCAGGGGACAACCGGGAAGTTTTCTGGAAAGAGGGTTTTAGTTCGACCAGTGGAGTTGATACTGTCCGGGGAAGCACTGAGGTAGAATCACCTCCGCTCGTATTTGACGCAACTTCCAAGAAATTAGGCACGGCATTCCCTTCGTCAAACTCCCCAGAATCAAGAGAGATGTCCTCCATACCCGGTATAGATAACTCAGTATCCGTCTTTGATGAATCTAAAGGCTCATCAGCTTCCACAACTCCCAGGCTGAATTCAGATTTCCTCGGAAGATTGGATGCCAGCGAAGTGCTTTCGGCATAAGGCTGAATCTCTCCTGCGTCAAAACCTGAATCTCGATGAATTTCCTTTTCCTGGTTCGACTCGTTCTCCAAAACGGTAGTTGAATCAGGATCAGTCTCTGAAGCATCTACAAGCGATTGTGTCTTTTCACTCATCGACTCTAGGATTGGAATTAGCGTGCCAGTCTCTTCGGAAGACTCTCCTCCCGGTAAACCCGGTCTCTTATCACCGCACCCGATCAGTACAAATGAAATTAATGCGAGAAAGAGAATCTTTGTAATCTTGATCCCAGTACGTACGAACATGTCGGATTCACCTCACAACTCTTATGTTTTTCTCTTCACTTTCCTTTAGAGAATGAGCGCAGATGGGGATTTATGTGCAAAGGGGATCTGGCATATTCCGATAGTTCGAGATGTTTCCTGTGAGAAGTTCCGGGTCAGGCTGTTTGTGCAATCGAGCCCGAGTCGTAGGACGGACGACGAATATGACCAACGTAAAACAATTGGCGGACCAGATCACGAATCTTGACCTGGGAATGTTCACTCAGAATCCCATAGTAAGGGGAATCGTGCAATTGTTGAGCCTTTAGAGCCTGGGACCTACTACCCCCAAGCACCGCCGCAATGGTAGATACCCTGCAGTGCTCGGGATACTCACGGGCAAAATCAAGAATCCTATGAATCACTGGATCTGATTCATCAATCTCAATCCCATAATCACCACGACAACCGCTGCAATTTTCACAGACTGTCCCGACACTTGAGAGCTCTTCTTTGAGAAATTCCCGCAAACAACCCTGGTGAGTACAATATCTCTCCATCTGCTCCAGTCTCAAAAATGATTCCTCGATGATCCCCATGTTAATTTTACGAATACCATGTAGTTCCAGGGAAGAGGACTGACGTGTAATCGTCCAGATTCCCCGGTCCCGCACCCAGTGAATGAATCCATGCTCTTCGAGTAGGTTTAAATAACGATGGAGAGACTTTTCTCCTGGCTCCAGGTTTAAATCCGAGTCAGCTCGGATCTGAAGAGAACGAAGGATCTCAGATTCACTGGTCTCCCAACATTTCCCGTGGGAAAGAATTTCTTGAAAGAGAGGTTCAACGATATCCATTCGAGGCTTGGAATGAACGATCAAGCCCTCATGAATTCTTCTATCAGAGATGGAATACAGGAGTAAACAACGAGCAAGGTTCCCATCCCGTCCGGCTCGTCCGCACTCCTGGATATACTGCTCCAAAGACCCAGGCATGTGGTAGTGAACTACGGTCCTCAAATCCCGTTTATCAATACCCATTCCAAACGCGGAAGTCGCTGCAATCCAGGGAACCTCTCCGTTAAGAAACGACTCCTGCACGAACTTACGCTGACCATAGTGCATTCCACCATGATAAGGAAGAGAATTGATTCCATTCTTTTTTAGCATCAAATGAACTGCTTCAACAGCTTTTCGAGTAGCACAAAAAATGATTCCCGGTGCCTCGGAATCCCATGAAACCAACTCCATCAAGCGTTTGTCTTTAGCCGAAGGAACGGGGCAGACTCCATAGGAAAGATTGGGACGATCAAAATCAGATATAAAGATCTTATTATCTCTATTAAATTCCAGAAGCTCTAGAATGTCCTCCTGGATTCGGGGAAGTGCCGTAGCTGTAAGGGCAACAACGGGAATTCCCGGGCATAAGTGACGAAGATCTCTAACACGACGATAACTGGGTCTGAAATCACGCCCCCATCTGGAAATACAGTGGGCCTCATCCACTGCGATCAAAGACAACTGGCTTTTTGAAAAAAGCCTCTTAAGAACCAAAGGAAATGGGCCATTCATAGTTCGTTCCGGAGATACATAGACAAACTTCAAATTACCGGTTGAGATCTGGCCATAAACTCGACGAAGTTCATCAACCTCCAGACCGGAGTGAACGGCAACCGCAGATATGCCGTTAGCCTGCAGAGCCTGCACCTGATCTTTCATCAAGGAAATCAAAGGGGAAATGACAAGCGTGGTTCCAGGTAAAATCAAACCTGGTATCTGAAAGCATAGGGACTTACCAGAACCCGTAGGTCGCACCGCCAGGGTGTCATTACCATCCAGGACACTTTCAATAATCTCAAGCTGCCCCGGACGAAATGACTCAAACCCAAATCGATCCCGGAGTACTTGAAGAGGTGTCAATGTCATTGAATACAATTTTACCAGAATTTAAGTATCTTTTGTATGAATATGCAAACGTCAAATTTAAGCGTTTTTGTACGTTTTGGTACCACAGCATCTAAATACCAATAAAGGAGAATTTCTAGATGTCAGAAGTTCTTCAGGCTCGGCAACAAAAATCAAAGAACAAGAAGGAAACATGAGCCCGCCATGAGAACGGGAACATCGATCCCGTGGTAAGCCACAGGATGACGACTTGGCCGTAGGCTCAACGCAGTCGGGTTAACTTGAGGCGGCAGCGATAGTTTTCTTAAATCAAAATCAACCCAGGTCACTCGCAGTCAGAGAGTCGAGTTTGGGGATGATGGCGTATTCGCGGGGGTTTCGAGAATTGGTAGATAGTGGTGAATCGTGAGAAGGAGGTAGCATGGCTACCTTCGCCGAGGGATCCGCCTCTATGTGCCGATTCTCGGAAGAACCGCGAAGCCCAGCATCTCCAAACTCGACTCTCTGACTGCGCATAATGTCTCTTATGTTAACTAATAGTTCTTAAAGAAAAACGGCCAGACTCCCTCTAGCCGCTTTCCCTCAGTAAATCTTTACTTCTTCTTGTGAAGACTCATACGCTTTTTTGAAACGTCTTTCTTCAACTCTTTCTTAGCAGACTTTTTCTTCTGCTTTTCCAACAGATCCTTGGTTGTTCTCAGGATTCGAAATCCCTGGTACCCGTTCTTAGCACTCGGTTCCTTTCCAACCCGAAATGCGCTTCGGCAATTGGAAGGATCGTCATACCAACATCCACCTCTGACAACTTTCTTAGATCCACCGGAGGGACCGCCCGGGTCCTTAAGTGCCTCACTCCCGTAGATTGAGAACCAATCAGAGACCCATTCAGAAACATTCCCGTGCATATCGTAAAGTCCCCAGGAATTGGCCTTCTTTAAACCTACTTTGGCAATTCCTCCCACAGAATTGCCATCAAACCAGGCATGCTTCTTCAGCTCTTTTGGATTATCGCCAAAGAAATAGGCAGTCTTGGTCCCTGCTCTTGCGGCCATCTCCCATTCAGCCTCAGTTGGGAGACGAAACACTTCTCCGCCTTCCATCTGGTTCAAGCGCTTGAGAAACGCCTGAACTTCATCCCAACTTACACTTTCAACAGGACACTCGGATCCACATTTATTGAACCGGCTGGGATTATCCCCCATCACACGTTTCCACTCACCCTGGGTAATCTCGAACTTCCCAAGGTAATAGGATTGAGTGATCTCGACCGAATGACGGGGGATCTCCTTCGCCATTCGCCCAGTGGTGGCCTTTGCAGATCCCAGTTGGAACTTTCCGGGCTGAATCAATTTCAACTTGATACCAGTCTTGCTTTTCAAGGTCTGAGGAAGCTTCAGCACGGTTTTTTTAACCGACTTAGAGGCATTTTTGACTGCACTCTTGGCCTTCCTTGCGGATTTCTTAACATCCACTTTCTTTGAAACAGCTTCAGACTTAGGTTTTTGAATCTTTTTCTCAACCATTGGTTTTTTAACCTCTGGTTTTTCTTCCTTCTCCTTCTTATCGCTCTTAAAAAAGCGGTTCCAAGACCATGGACTGGTTTTAGTAACAGCTTTCTCAGAAGGATTTTTTTCTTCCGCAACCAGGTTCTGCCCAGGTGCCAGAAAAGTGAATACAAGTAGACTATAGAATAGGAATTTCATTCTTACTCCCCTTTCTCAGGATTTAGATAACATATTATCCCACAGGAAATGGATTCCTGTCATGATATTCGCTACAGTCCCTATCCAGTATGTCCTCAGCCTAATCTTTAAGAGTGTTTTTCCAACTCTCACGCAAATGAAATCGAGAGTTTCCGTGGACAAAAACATCTGAAAAATCTCTTAGTATTTCCCCATGGTCAAAGACCAGTTCAGGAAGTGCTTCGAGGGAATACCATTGTGCCTGACGTGCGTCATCTCCCCCCTTTAGCTCCCCTCTTCCGAGTGCTACGAAGACAGTGGAAATCGTATGTTTTCTGGCATCTCTGGCAGGGTCGGAATAGGCATAAAAGAGGCATATAAGCTCACATTTTAACCCGGTCTCCTCAAGCGCTTCCCGAACTGCGGCGTCCTCGAGACATTCCCCCTCGTCCACAAATCCTCCCGGTAAAGCCCAGCCATGGGGCGGGTTCCCTCGTTCTATCAGAACCACGGAAGAATGCTGCTCATCCCAGATGATGATATCTACAGTGGGTATCGGGTTTCTAAACATTTTGGAACTTAGATTTTGATTCCGTGTTTTTCCAATCGGGAGTACAGTTTTCTGCGCGTCATTTTGAGAACCTTTGCCGCCTGGGTCTTGTTTCCCCTACTTGCATCAATCGACTTTAGAATAATTTCCTGCTCCAGGTCCGCCAGGGACTTTCCTTCTCTGAGTTGCCGATAGGCAATCTCCGCCAGGGGTGTTTCCTTTCGAGGAGGGAGTCCTGAAATGTGTTCGGGTAGATCTCTGATATCCAGCTCCTCAGACTCCGCCAAAACCACACATCGATGGATGATGTTCTCCAATTCACGAACATTTCCCGGCCACTTATAAGATCGAAGCACATCCATGAGATTCTCTGGAATCCTGGTTTCGGAAGTCCCGTGGATATTGAGGAAATGAGATACCAAAATGGGTAGATCCTCCATCCTTTCCCTGAGAGGCGGAACGATGATTTCCAGGGTATTAAGCCGAAAATAGAGGTCTTCACGAAACTTTTTCTCCCTACAATACTCCTCTATGTCCCTGTTCGTAGCCGCCAAAACACGGCAGTCTACTCGCAAAGGCTGACTGGCCCCCAGGGGTAAAATTTGAAATTCCTGAAGTACTCTTAGCATCTTTGCTTGAAAATTCAGGGGCATCTCAGATACTTCATCAAGAAAGAGAGTTCCCCCTTTCGAAGCCAGGAACTTCCCTTCTGAGTCTTCATCAGCGCCTGTAAAACTCCCCTTTCTGTATCCAAATAGTTCTGATTCCATTAAAGTTTCTGGGATGGCTGCCATATTAATAGGTAAAAAGGGGCCGTCCTTTCGAGTCGATTGATAATGAAGCTGCCTGGCCACCAATTCCTTACCGACTCCACTCTCCCCTCGAATCAGGACAGTAGCGTGGGTTTTGCCCATCTTTGTAATTTGATCGCGAATCCTTTGCATTGAGCCTGAAACACCCAGCAGTTCATACTCTCTGGCGTCGGATTCCCTGCTTACCCTACGCTTTTTTGCGCCCAAACCTCGAATTTTCTCCTCTAGAGCCTCTAATTCAAAGGGCTTGGGAATATATTCATCCGCCCCCTTTTTCATCGCTTCTACCGCGTTTGGAATGGATGAATAGGCTGTCATGAGGATGATCTTGGCCTGGGGACAGAGTTCCTGAATTCTCTCAATCATCTCCAGCCCATCGACACCTGGCATCCTCAGGTCAGTGAGAACGATATCCACACACTCCCGCCTCAAAGCGTTGAGCGCTGAGACAGGATGGGTGAAGCCAACGGTCTCATACTCCCGCTTTTTCAACAAAGCGCATAAAGACTGAACCATTCCCGGCTCGTCATCTATAATTAGAATTTTAGTCATCAATACCGCTATATACCGAAGGGCAAACTATATACCCGTTAACAGGTTCATTACCAAAATAAGCTTCTTTGCTATGGGCAAAGGAATCCTGTGATTCCTGGTTTGGCCGGGAACCCGGACAAACCACATTCGTTTGGGCCTATATTCTATCTTACTTTAGCCCAGAGCTTGTCTTTGACTTTCGTTCCTTGTTCTGGCTACCCTGAAAACAATGAGCCAATTTCTAGATACTCTTAAGAACCAGAGCCGACAGAATCAGCGGGATATCATTCTTCCAGAAACCCAGGATGAGCGTGTCCTTAAAGCCGCTGAAATTCTTTTGAAGGAAAAACTTTGCAAGGTGAGCCTGATAGGGGATCGTCAAGAAGTTCTCTCGAGGGGATTTCAGTTAGAAGATGCCAATTTTTACGGTACCAGTGATGAAGCACTCGTCAAAGAATTGACTGAAACCTATTATGAACTTCGCCGCTCCAAAGGCTTAAGCTGGGTAGAGGCTCGCCGATCCCTTCAATCACCTCTGACCATGGCGGCCCTGCTTCTTAAAACCGGTAAGGTAGATGGACTGGTCTCCGGTTCTGTCTCGCCTACAGCCGATGTTATCAGGGCGGGGATACAAGTTACTCGGTTGGCCCCGGGCTCGAAGACAGTTTCCTCCTTTTTTGTGATGATACTCCCAACAGTTCAATTTGGGCACAACGGTATTCTTTTCTTTGCCGACTGCGGTGTGGTCCCTAATCCTAACTCCAGTCAGCTGGCTGATATCACCATGGCTACGGCCGAGAATTTTCGACAACTTGTCGGTGTAGAACCAAAAGTCGCAATGCTCAGTTTTTCTACGAAGGGATCTGCTAAACACGAAGATGTAGATAAAGTCTGCACTGCCTTTGAAATTGTGAAAAAGCGGAACCCAGACTTCTCAGTAGATGCGGAACTTCAGGCTGACGCCGCCCTGATTCCCTCGGTAGCAGACAAAAAAGCTCCCCAATCCTCTATTTCTGGAAACGCCAATGTTCTCATTTTTCCTGATTTGGATGCCGGCAATATTGGGTACAAGCTGGTTCAGCGATTAGCTGGAGCAGAGGCCTATGGACCTGTAATCCAGGGATTAGCCCGACCCATGAATGATCTTTCCAGAGGCTGTAGTATAGAAGACATTGTCAATGTCAGTGTCATAACAGCCGTACAGGCGTCCTGATCTCATCAGTGGCTAAAACTGCGCCCCTTCTTGAGCACGAAGAGAGAATTTTTCGACTCTATTCCTTTGATCAAGGTTTTCAGACCTGGAAAATTCTCAAGAAGATGGACGCGGTTGAGAAGCACTATAGATATTCACTGAAAATTTGTAGAGATCTGGACCCGGAAGCCTATAGGTCCCTACTTCCAGTCATTCATAAATGGATGGAGGATGCCTATATTGAGTATGGTCTTCAAATTGGAGCACAACCAATCCAATTGAAAAGAATAACCATCACGGAATTTAACCACAAGAAAGATTCCTGGCGTAAAACCAACTTTGGTCTCACCGGAATATTGGACGCCAATTCCTCTGAATTTGAAGAGGGACCCTACCGATTTTTTCAATACTTCATCGAACTCAAAAAATCCCATACTCTTACCCAGGTTTACCATGGGGCAATGCCCCCAAGTCTTAGTTATTTCCTATATCATTACCTGGCCCATCATTTTCGCTCTCACTACCAACCCTATATTTCTCTCCAGGTACTTCAATGCTCAGAACCTCCATCCGCAGGCGAAAGCGCCGTATAGTCTGTGACTTTCATGAAGAAGGTTATGAATTCATGGATTTTCGCAGTTTCTTTGACTTTGTCATCAATCATGCGCTTACCCAAAAACTGAGCATTATTGAAATCATTCACGGTAAAGGAAAGGGACCTGATGGACTCCCCTTTTTACCTGAATTGATGGACCAGAAGTTGCGGGATTTAGACGAAGTCTCCTATTTAGAGCGGTACCCTGGTAACCCAGGTATGGTATGCGTGCACCTTTCTTTGAAATCTGTGGCCCCTAAACAGAATTCAAACCCTTTTCAATCCTTAAAGAAGGCGCTGGACTTAGATCCTGCCAAAGTGGTGTCCAGACAGTCGGACACATTAGCAATGGATTCTGAGTCCCAGTTGGATTGCCTCTGGAAGCTACTCGAGACCGATTGGGACGAAGACAGAATTATGAAAGTTTTAAACTCTATTGAGAGGGCCGGAAACAGAGAGATGCTGGATAAAGCTATAAAAGAACTTCAGGCTTTTGAGGTCTTTTTTACTCCCTCATTTAAAGGCTGGCTTAAGACTCTACTGCAAAGATTGAGCCTGGAGATTTGAAACCGTTTAGCGAGTACTGTCAGGACAGTCCTAACAATTCTGATCTTTTCCTTATCAATCCCCTCTTCTTAAAAAATGAGAACAGACTCAATTCCTCCAGCTTTTCTTGAATCTCCTGGAGCTCCTCCAGCTTAAGTGCCTGCATCCGAAGGGATTCCCGTTCTTTACACGCCTGTCCCAGGGCTAATTGAAGGTTGTTTACTGTTTCTTCTGATTCACGCAGGCTTTCCTCCGCATTTTCAAGTTCCTGAATGCGTTGGTGGTACTCAAGCCTTGGAACCATTGACTCAAGGCGGGAATTTAGGCAGGTCAAGGCTTCCTCCAGGGATTCCGCCCGTTTATGGAGTCCGTTGTTCTCTTCCCTCAGCCGCAGCTTCTCATCAATGAGGTCGTTGAGCACCCGCCCATTAACAACACTGACAATGTCAGAACTTTGTCCCAGAGCTCTAGTGTCAGCAGCCCCTGACAGCTCCGCATCAATTAGTGATTGAATATGCTCCTCAGCATAAAAATTCTTATTACCTATTTTTTTTACCGGTCGAACCCTCTCGCCAAATCGTTGATAAAAGGACTGGCGGCTACGGATCTTTAAAACTCCCAGTCTTCCAATCATTTCTTTCATAGTTAGTAGATTCGTTTCCATACCCACCTTCTCCAGACTCTTAAACTGTCCGACATTGAAATCAGGACAGTGTCAGACAGTAGCTCCAAGACATGATTTTAACTAAAAATACGCATATTCATACAAAAAAGAATAACATATAAGCTTTTTTGTATGAAAGCACTTAGAAATGTACTCTGAAAAATTTCCAATTTCCCTTATCGATCCTTAAGATAAATACGGGCGCACAATAAAATCTACCAATACAAGCTATTTTCAACCTCAGGCGTCATGCGTCTGGTTGAAAAATTTGCACTAATAAAAAACACCTAGTCTGTCTACTCAACCCAGACTAAAAATAATAGGCCCTTATCCCACGGGCGGGATTAGTTCTGCCCATCGGAATAAGGGGGCTATGCGCTGCTGTAAAAAATAAACGGGAACATAAAACTCGAGAGCGTTTGGATTTTCTTTTCGAAACTCCTTCTGCATGGGGCTATTTCTGCCGAAATTCCCGATGTTAGGGGTTTTGTGAAGACTCTCTATGCGACAGGAAGTCCGCATTAGGAGCCTAAGTTAAATGGATAGAAATAACCTTTCCGCATTGTTCATACTCTGCGTTCTCTCTTTTCTGCTAATCGCTGGTTGCGGCGGTGGAGGCGGTGTTGGTGGCGGTCTCGCTACCACTCCTTCTACCACACCCGGAACTGGTGGAGGAACCCCTACCCCTCCCCCTACAGGTGGCGGCGGAACCACAACCCCTACCAGTGGCGACTCAGCTGTAGTCATCACCATTCCAGGCCCCTCCGGCGTTGGCGGCGCAACAATCCCCATTGCCAACGGAGGCACAACCTTTATCTCCTCAAACCAGGCCCCACCTGGAGATTTATTCTCCACACCGGCCCCCCCTCCCGAAAACGCCGCTTTTGAAGTTTTCATCTCTCCTGCAAATGGAGATTTCATCGAAGAGAATCAAGACTTGCTGTTTCACAGCAATAAACCTGGGAGAGTTTTCTTCTCTTTCAATGACGGAGCTACTCAGCAGAGTCCTGCGCTCGAAGCAGTTTTCAGCACGGATCGAAATGCCAGTAATGCCTATTCAGTACAGGCCCCTTCATCTGGTGGAGCGCAGACTATATCAGTTCGATTCTTCGGGATCGACTCAAACCTGAACCGGACCGAAACCAAGGTCGTAACTTTCAACTACAGCCAAACTGAACAGGTACTTTCCAACGCCGTAGGGACACAGCCGGTTGCGGACATTCTGGACCCAGATAACCCCCCGGTCCAGGGAACTCTGGAATTCTCTGTAAATACATCAGACGGCACAACTGTGATCAAAGTGCCCATTCTTCTGAACCAGGTTCAGCCAACAAACGGATTTACTAATTTGGTAATTGGAACTAACTAGTGGAATTTAATCGGAATGATGCTATGAAATATTTTAAATTTCTATCGCTCTCACTCCTTTGTTTACTGTGTTTGACCGGAATGGTTCCGGCAGACGAAAGTAACATCAACAGCTTCTTTTATAACGGGGCTTTGACGGATAACTTCGGGAACGTACTGCGTCTAAATGAAAGACGAAATTTTAGCGTCAGCCTCTTTGATACAGCTGTCGGTGGTAACACCGTATATACCCAGGTCTTTGCCAACCACGCCATACAAAATGGTTACTTCAGCCTGAAGATCGGACCCGCTTTACCAGACCTGTCAACTTATAACTATCTTGAAATTAGCATTGGGACAGACACTCTAAGCCCCCGCATTGAACTCAACGCTTTCCCTTTCTCAATGGTTTCAAGAAATTCGCTGCGCTACAGCGGAATGAACCTGTCGGAATTTGAAACCCATATTAAATCTGTTCTTCTCGGCGGGACAACCACAACCACCGCGGTTCTTGGAGCAACTGAAGTTACCACACTTCACGTAACCGGTACAGCAACTCTTGATGATGACCTGATTGTAGGAACCAAAGAACTGATGGTGGATGTGTCTACTGGTCGGGTAGGAATCGGAACAGCATCTCCCGAGGCTGACCTGTCCCTTGTAGACGCAGCACAGTCCCATTTACAGGTTCGAGCAACCGACGGCGGGGGCTCTTCAAAGATCTCTCTCGAAAATCCTGCTCAGACCTGGACCATTCTCACCGATGGCGACAGGACCTTTATTCTCACCGATGAGACTGGCTCGAGAAATGCCCTTGTGGCCACAACCACGGGAAGAATTGGAATCAATACCGACACACCGGTTTCTGAATTGGAAGTTGGGGGAACAATCACGGCCGAGCAATTCCTTTTGTCGGCACCGAACTCACAATCTCCCCTGCTGATTCAAAGTTCCGATGGAACTACCTACCTTGCAATCGATGGGTCCGGTGCCGTTGGAATCAATACCTCGGCTCCCATTTCCGATTTAGATGTTCGCGGTGAGGTTCAGGCTCAGTCTCTGAAGGTTTCATCCGCTCTCACCGTCACAGATAATGGCGTTACCCTCACCTCTGGTTCTGTCTCAGGAACACTCACCGCGGCAAACCTGGTTTCTACCGGTACACAAACCTTCAGCCAGGTGGACATCAACAGCGGAACCATTGATGCCACGGTAATCGGGGGAGACATTCCCTCAGAAGCAGCATTCACTGCTGTAACCATGGGAATACTGGAGATCCCCCAAACTCTCCATGCCCAGGACGGCACCGTAACCATGACCTCCCTCGCGGTTACAAATCTAATCACGGCCTCTGTGGACCTGGTGAGAACCACCTCTCTGGTTGTAGACGGGACCCTGGTGGTCAATGACCTCCTGATTACAGCCGGGGGAATTACCATCAATGGCGCGGCCCAGATTCAAAATGGAACCATCGACTTGTCCACCATCGATGCGTCACCAATTGGAGTAACGACCTCCTCCATTGCCTTTTTCACTGATGTAACGGCTTCCTCCTTGAACATCACAGGAGCGATGACGGCAACAAGTAATGGTGTTTCCATTTCTTCTGCCCAGATCACCGCAGGTTTAACTGCTGATTCCATAAGTGTACTGGGTACCCTGGGTGCACCACTGGTTGACCTGGACGGGGGCTTTATTGATGGAACGGCTATCGGTCAAAATTCTCCTTCAGTAGCCCAATTTTCCGATCTAACAGCCGCTTCATTGAATGTAACCGGAATTCTCACGGTGGACGCCGGAACACTGCAATTGACTGATGGTTCGGTATCGGGTGGACTGAGCGTCAATAATTTAAGCGCAACAACGGTTGATTTAAATGGCGGAAACATAGACGGGACTGTGATCGGAGCCACTACCCCGGCTGCCGGTAATTTCAGCACCGTGGATATCGATGCCGGGACCATCGATGGCACAGTAATTGGAGCCACAACGGCTGCCGCGGGCACTTTTACAGATGTTCATGCCCAAAACAAGATGGGGATCGGAACACTCACTCCCCAGCTCAGCCTTGATATACGAGCAGTTGATGCAGTTCAACTCCCTGCAGGTTCTGAGGCCCAGAGACCTCCTACTCCTAGCGCTGGTATGCTTCGCTTCAGTACCGAGGGCGGGTCTTTTGAGGGTTATAACGGCACCGGCTGGTCTGGCCTGGGAGGAGTTGTAGATCTCGATCGGGACACTTTGATCAAAGCTGAAAGCTCTTCGGGAGCCGACGAAGACGTACTCTTCTTCCAAACCCAGGGTGCTGAGAGAGCTCGAATTGATTCGACTGGTCTGATGGGAATCGGGACCACAGCGCCTCTAAGTCCGCTGCATGTAATTGGTGAAGTCAGAGCTGATTCTCTTGAAATTGGTTCTATCAATGCCAGCGGTACAATCACAGCCTCTTCTCTTCATATCACCGGAGTCCTCACGGCTGAACTTGGTTCTTTGACCGTGGGCGAAGCCATAATTGGCTCGGGTAGCATCGGAGGAACTGAAATTGGAACCAGTTTTCCATCCATAGCCGGTTTTAGTAATGTCACTGCTGCATCTTTAAATGTGACTAGCATCCTCACCGCTCAGGCCGGTCTTCTCCAGGTATCCGTAATTGATCTCGATTCTGGAAATATTGATGGAACCATTATTGGAGTCAATGATCAATCAACCGGACAGTTTACGGACGTAACAGCAGCCAGTTTTCGGGTAACATCAAGTCTTACCGCTACAGCAACCGGGCTGAATATTTCATCCGCAGATGTTGGTGGAACACTCACCGCAGCAACAGTAGACTTGAATTCGGGGAACATTGACGGAATAATCGTTGGTGCCGCTATAGCTGCAGCAGGTTCCTTTACCACCCTGGATTCCACATCCCTGGAAGTAAGTTCCACTCTAACCGCTGACTCCAGCGGAGTTATGATGACCTCCGCTGATGTCAGCGGAACCCTCACCGCAGCAGTCGTAGATCTCAATGCTGGCGCTATCGATGGTGTCGCCATTGGTCTTGACTCTCAATCCACAGGACAGTTTTCAGATGTTACTGCCATAAGTCTTGAAGTCACATCTAGTCTTACCGCAACGGCAAGTGGTCTTTTAATTTCCTCCGCTGATGTGAGCGGAACTCTCAGCGCAGCGACGGTAGATCTCAACGGAGGTAATATAGACGGAACCGTGATCGGAGCCGCCACTCCTGCTGCCGGTAGTTTTAGCACAGTGGACATTGACGCAGGAAACATCGACGGAACAGTCATCGGGGCAAACAGCACGGCAGCGGCTAACTTCACTGATGTAGATGCCACCAGCCTGGAAGTCACCTCAAGCCTCACTGCAACTAGCACGGGTGTGACGATCTCATCAGCTGATGTTACGGATACTCTCACAGCGGCTACGGTAGATTTAAACGGTGGAAATATCGACGCTACCATCATCGGTGCAGCTACCCCCGCTGCTGGTAATTTCAGCACCGTGGATATCGATGCTGGAAGCATTGACGGGACAGTGATAGGAGCAAATAGCGTAGCGGCAGCTGACTTTTCCGATGTGGACGCCACCAGTCTTGAAGTCACCTCCTCCCTGACCGCTACAAGCACCGGGGTAACAATCTCATCAGCCAACATCTCGGGAACTCTGACTGCCGCCGCTGTAGATCTTAATTCAGGAAATCTTGATGGAGTCGCGATCGGTGACGCTGTTCAGTCAACTGCTCAGTTTACCGCTGTCACCGGTACAAGCTTACGAGTCACTGACATTCTTACTGCCGCAGATAATACGGTGACCATGGCTTCGGCAACGGTAACTGGAAACCTTACCGCTAATTCCATGGAAATCAGTTCTCTAAATCTTACCGGAACTCTTACAGCAGCGATGGTAGACCTTAATGGAGGCAACATTGATGGAGTGGCTCTCGGTATGGATTCCCAATCAACCGGGCAATTTTCCGATGTAACCGCTGTAAGCCTAAGAGTAACCTCCAGTCTCACTGCTACAGCAGGCGGACTAACGATTTCCTCTGCTGATGTGTCAGGGACACTAACTGCAGCCACGGTGGATCTCAACGGAGGCAATATAGACGGGACTGTAGTAGGAGCTACTACTCCCGCAGCCGGTAGTTTTAGTACGGTTGATATCGATGCTGGAAGTATTGATGGAACAGTAATCGGCGCAGGCAGTGCGGCAGCAGCTGATTTTACCGATGTAGACGCCACCAGTCTCGAAGTCACCTCAAGCCTCACCGCAACCAGCACGGGTGTAACCATCTCCTCCGCTGATGTAACCGGTACATTGACCGCGGCAACTGTAGACCTTAATGCTGGAAACATCGATGGTGTCGCCATCGGAATTGATTCCCAATCTACCGGACAATTCTCAGATGTAACCGCTGTGAGTCTCAGAGTTACCTCAAGTCTTACTGCTACCGCAAGCGGATTGACTATTTCATCCGCAGACGTCAGCGGAACCCTGACTGCCGCAACAGTAGATCTCAACGGCGGAAACATAGATGGAACTGTGATCGGAGCAACTAGCGCAACCACCGGAACTTTTTCAGATCTGACAGCCACCAATATCACCGGTACACTGCAAACTGCCGCACAACCTAATGTGACCAGCCTGGGAACTCTGACCACCCTGGCCGTTTCCGGTGATCACACAGTTAATACAACCCACCTGGTTGTTGATACTACCAATGCTTCAGCTGCAAGAGTTGGTATTGGAACCGCCACACCGACAGCGGAACTGGATGTAAATGGTCAAATCCTCGCCAGTTCAATCAATGTTTCCGGGGGTCTCACCGCTACTTCCCTACATATTACCGGCGTACTTACTGCCGAGCTTGGAAACCTCACCGTTGGCACTGTTGATCTCAACGGCGGCGCAATTGATGGAATCACAATCGGAGATACCTCTCAGTCTACCGCACAGTTTACAAACGTCACCGCGGCCAGCCTCAGGGTTACCTCCAGTCTAACCGCGACAAGCAGCGGATTGACAATTTCCTCTGCGGATTTCAGCGGTACACTGACCGCGGCGGATGTTGATCTCAATGCTGGAAATATCGATGGTGTCGCCATCGGTGTAGATTCCCAATCCACTGGACAGTTCTCTGATGTGACTGCGGTTAGTCTTCGAGTTACTTCCAGCATGACAGCCACTAACAGTGGATTGTCTATCTCCTCCGCTGATGTCAGCGGAACACTTACCGCGGCAACTGTGGATCTCAACGCTGGAAACATTGATGGAGTCGCGATCGGAATTGATTCCCAATCCACTGGACAGTTCTCTGATGTGACCGCTGTAAGCTTGAAAGTTACATCCAGTCTCACCGCTACTGCAAGCGGACTCACCATTTCTTCCGCAGATGTTAGCGGAACCCTCACAGCAGCAACAGTTGATCTCAACGGCGGGAACATTGATGGAACCGTGATCGGGGCAGCTACACCCGCTGCCGGTAGCTTTAGCACAGTGGACATCGATGCTGGAAATATTGATGGGACTGTTATTGGTGCAAGCAGCGCGGCAGCTGCAGACTTTACCGATGTTGACGCTACAAGCCTTGAGGTCACTTCCAGCCTCACCGCAACAAGTACTGGCGTTACTATATCCTCCGCTGATGTAACCGCAACTCTCACGGCGGCTACCGTAGATCTCAATGGAGGAAATATCGACGGTACCGTGATTGGTGTCACCACACCAGCAGCCGGTAACTTTAGCACTGTAGATATAGATGCCGGAAGTATTGATGGGACTGCCATTGGAGTAAATTCCCAGTCAACCGCTGAGTTTAGCAGTGTGACGGCCGTCAGTTTAAAGGTAACTGACAGCCTTACCGCCACCTCAAGCGGATTGATTATTTCTGCAGCTGATGTAACAGGAGTTCTCACAGCTGCAAACGTTGATCTCAACGCTGGAAACATCGATGGAGTCGCTATCGGAGAAGCGGCCCAGTCTACAGCTCAATTTACCGCTGTCACCGGTACTAGTTTAAGAGTCACAGATATCCTTACCGCAGCGAACAACACTGTCACAATGGCATCCGCCACGGTCAGCGGTAATCTAACCGCTAATTCCATGGAAATTACCAGTCTTAACCTGACTGGTACTCTAACTGCGGCCAATGTTGATCTCAATGCTGGAAACATCGACAACACCGTCATTGGTGCAACGACACCAGCTGCTGGTAACTTCAGTACGGTGGACATCGATGCCGGAAGTATTGATGGAACTGTAATAGGAGCAAATAGCGCTGCGGCAGCAGACTTCACCGATGTGGATGCAACCAGCCTGGAGGTCACCTCCAGTCTAACGGCTACCAGTACGGGCGTAACCATCTCATCTGCTAATGTAACGGATACTCTCACAGCTGCCACCGTGGATCTTAACGGTGGAAATATAGACGGGACCACTATCGGAGCTGGCACACCTTCTGCGGGTAGTTTTAGCACTGTGGATATCGATGCGGGAAGTATCGATGGAACAGTCATAGGAGCAAACTCTGCAGCAGCAGCCGATTTCACCGATGTAGATGCAACAAGTTTAGAGGTCACATCAAGCCTCACCGCATCTAGTACCGGTGTAACCATCTCCTCTGCCGAGATCACCGGGATCCTGACTGCTGCAACGGTAGATCTCAATGCGGGGAATATTGACGGCGTAGCAATCGGTGTAGATTCTCAATCAACTGCAGAGTTCACTGCTGTAACGGGAACCAGTCTAAGAGTCACTGACATCCTTACTGCCGCAGACAACACGGTGACCATGATCTCAGCAACCGTTACAGGAAACCTCACCGCAAACACCATGGAGCTCACCTCTCTGAATCTCTCTGGCACATTGACCGCTGCTACGGTAGATCTTAATGGCGGCAATATTGATAGCACTGTAATTGGGGCAGCCACCCCAGCCGCCGGTAGTTTTAGTACAGTAGATATTGATGCAGGAAGTATCGATGGGACTGTGATTGGTGCAAACAGTGCCGCGGCTGCAGACTTCACAGATGTGGATGCCACCAGCCTGGAGGTTACTTCCTCACTAACTGCAACCAGTACCGGTGTAACCATTTCCTCAGCGGATGTCACCGGGATACTTACCGCTGCAACTGTAGATCTCAATGCCGGAAATATTGATGGGGTCGCGATTGGAATTGATTCCCAATCAACCGGTCAATTTTCTGATGTAACCGCCGTGAGTCTAAGAGTTACCTCTAGTCTAACCGCCACGGCAAACGGTTTAAGCATATCCTCCGCCGATGTCACTGGCACTCTTACTGCTGCTACCGTAGACCTTAATAGTGGAAATATTGATGGGACCACGATCGGTGCCGCTACTCCGGCAGCAGGTAATTTCAGTACTGTAGACATCGATGCTGGAAGTATTGATGGAACGGTAATTGGAGCCAACAGTGCTGCAGCAGCCGACTTTACAGATGTCGATGCCACCAGTCTGGAAGTCACCTCAAGCCTTACTGCTACCAGCACAGGTGTAACGATCTCCTCTGCTGATGTAACCGGAATATTGACCGCGGCTACTGTGGATCTCAATGCAGGAAACATTGATGGTGTGACCATCGGGGATGCAGCCCAGTCCACCGCGCAATTTACCGCTGTGACCGGTACCAGCCTGAGAGTCACCGGAATTCTTACCGCAGCAGATAATACGATAACCATGGTTTCAGCCACCGTTACAGGAAACCTTACAGCGAATTCCATGGAGATTACCTCCTTGAATCTCACCGGCACTCTCACCGCAGCCAATGTAGATCTCAACGGGGGAAGTATCGATGGAACCGTGATCGGGGCAAGTAGCGCGACCACAGGTACTTTCACTGATCTTATAGCCACCAATATCACTGGCACTCTGCAAACTGCCGCACAACCGAATGTGACCAGCCTGGGAACTCTAACCTCCCTGGCCGTTTCCGGTGATCACACAGTTAACACAACCCACCTGGTCGTAGATACTTCCACAGCATCTGCTGCAAGAGTTGGTATCGGCACCGCTTCTCCGGCAGCGGAACTTGATGTAAATGGGCAAATCCTGGCTAATTCGATCAATGTATCCGGGGCGTTAACTGCTACTTCCCTGCATATCACGGGTGTACTCACCGCCGAGCTTGGCAACCTCACCGTAGGTACTGTTGATCTCAACGGTGGTGCGATTGATGGAATCACAATCGGAGGTGCTACCCAGTCCACCGCGCAATTTACAAATGTCACCGCGACCAGCCTCAGAGTTACTTCCAGTCTGACCGCGACCAGTGGCGGACTGACGATTTCCTCTGCGGACCTCACCGGAACACTGACCGCGGCAACAGTAGATCTTAACGCTGGAAACATCGATGGTATCGCCATAGGTGTAGACTCCCAGTCAACTGGCCAATTCTCCGATGTGACCGCAGCCAGCCTGAAGGTTACATCCAGCCTCACTGCTACAGCGAGTGGATTGACCATCTCTTCCGCTGATGTAACCGGAACCCTTACAGCTGCCACTGTGGATCTTAATGCCGGGAATATTGACGGAGTCGCGATTGGTATCGATTCCCAATCAACTGGACAGTTCTCCGATGTGACCGCCGTCAGCCTGAAAGTTACATCCAGTCTCACCGCTACAGCAAGCGGACTTACAATTTCCTCCGCAGATGTGAGCGGAACACTTACTGCAGCCAATGTAGATCTCAATGGTGGAAACATCGATGGAACCGTAATCGGGGCAGCTACACCTGCAGCCGGTAACTTCAGTACGGTGGATATCGATGCTGGAAGTATTGATGGAACTGTGATCGGGGCAAGCAGTGCCGCTGCTGCTGATTTTACAGACGTGGATGCCACCAGCGTGGAGGTTACCTCAAGCCTTACCGCCACAAGTACGGGTGTGATAATCTCCTCTGCTGATGTCACCGGGACTCTCACTGCGGCTACAGTAGATCTCAATGGCGGCAACATTGATGGTACTGTCATTGGTGCCAGCAGTGCAGTGGCGGCTAATTTCACCGATGTAGATGCCACCAGTCTAGAAGTTACCTCAAGTCTCACTGCAACGAGCACTGGTGTAACCCTGGCCTCTGCCGATGTTTCGGGAACACTTACCGCTGCAACCGTCGATCTCAATGCTGGAAACATGGATGGAGTCGCCATTGGAGTTGATTCTCAATCAACCGCTGAGTTTACTGCCGTCACGGGAACCAGTTTGAGAATCACCAACATTCTTACAGCAGCTGATAACACAGTTACCCTGGTCTCCGCTACAGTCACTGGAAATCTCACGGCTAACTCTATGGAGATTACCAGTCTAAACCTTACCGGGACACTCACAGCTGCCAATGTAGACCTTAATGGAGGTAACATTGATGGGACTGTGATCGGTGCAAGCAGCTCTACCACCGGTACTTTTACGGATCTCACAGCCACAAATATCACTGGCACACTGCAAACAGCTGCACAAGCTAACGTAACCAGCCTGGGCACACTTACTTCTCTTTCTGTTTCCGGTGATCACACCGTAAACACCACTCACCTTGTTGTAGATACTTCAACACCCTCCCTGGCCAGAGTTGGTATTGGAACCGCTTCTCCCAGTACTGAGCTTGAAGTTGCTGGACAGATTCGCACCGTCTCCTTAACCGCTACCGGCACCATCACTGCAGCCAGCATGAGGGTTACGGGAACATTAACAGCAGGTGCTATTGATTTTGCTGGTTCCTCCATCAATGATGCGATCATAGGAGACAGCGTTCCAAGGCAGGCTACTTTCACTACCATGGCAGGCACCTCACTAGAGATTACTTCAGCATTAACTGTTACAGCTTCAGGACTGACTCTGACAGCTGCTAATGCCTCCGGAAATTTGACCGCTGCGACGGTAGATCTAAATGGTGGAACCATTGATAACACCGTAATTGGGGCAACCACTCCAGCAGCAGGTAACTTTTCCACTGTTGATATTGACGGAGGGACCATTGATGGAGCAACTATTGGGGATACCACACCGGCAGCAGGTACTTTCACACAGGCAACAATAGAGGCAAGTTCGGATGCTCTTACTATTTTAAGCGCGGCCAGCACTGCAGATGATTCTATTCTACGATTCAGAGCTGGTAATTCTAATGAGGGATACCTTCAATACGATCACAATGCCGCGGCCAATAATGAAATCTTGAAAGTCAATGTCGGGGGTACTGACACTCTGTATGTCCGAGGCAACTCTAGAGTTGGTATAGGTGAAGATACCCCTCTTGATAAACTCGTAATTAAAGAAAGCAATTCAGGCGGATTAGCCGCGGTACGAATTGTTAACACAGGTGATGCCGCTAGCACAGGTTCCGGAATTCGTCTATTTGCTGATGACAGCAACGATGATGTTTTCGAGATGGCCAGTGTGGAAGCAACGAGGATTAGTTCCACTAACAACTCAGAAAAGGGTGCTCTTGAATTCAAAGTGAATATTGGTGACAATCTTCAAACCTCCATGTATCTCACAGAGAACCAGGATGTAGGTATAGGAACCACAACCCCGGCTTCTAAATTGGAAGTATCTGGACAGGTAACAGCCAGTTCCCAAAACATCACAGGCAACCTCACCGCCGCAACCGTTGATCTTAACGGTGGCAATATCGACAATACGGTTATTGGAGCTACGACTCCGGCAGCAGCTACGGTTACAACTATAACAGCTAATACTTCTTTGGAAGTTAGTTCTTCCCTCACAGCCACAGCTAGCGGATTAACCATTTCTTCAGCCAATGTTACCGGTACCCTGACCGCAGCAAGTTTCGATGTTACGAGCATGGATCTAACCGGTACACTCACCGCTGCAACAGTCGATCTTAACGGTGGAAATATAGACGCTACAGCGATTGGAGATAATTCCCAATCAACAGGTCAGTTTACAAGTGTTACGGCTTCAAGTCTGAGAGTCACCTCGAGCCTTACTGCAACCAGCTCTGGATTGACCATTTCCTCAGCAAATGTCACAGGTACATTGACAGCGGAAACCATGGTTGTAACCAGCATGGATCTTAGCGGAACTCTTACAGCCGCAACAGTAGATCTCAATGGTGGCAACATTGACGGAACCGCTATAGGAACTACTACACCTGCAGCTGCGACAGTTACCGCCCTTACAGCGAATGTATCTCTTGAAGTTAGCTCATCCCTTACAGCTACCAGCAGTGGGTTAACTATTTCCTCCGCTAATGTCACCGGTACCTTAACCGCGGCGGCGATGGATGTAACCAGTATGGATCTAAGCGGAACTCTGACGGCAGCAACCGTAGACCTCAATGGAGGAAATATAGATGGAACCACAATTGGTGCAGCCACCCCGGCTGCGGCAACAGTTACTGCTCTAACAGCGAATACATCTTTGGAAGTTAGCTCCTCTCTTACTGCAACCAGCAGCGGATTAACCATTTCTTCAGCCAACATCACAGGTACCCTTACCGCAGCTACCGTAGACCTTAACAGCGGCAACCTCGATGACATCACCATAGGAGCTACAACGCCGGCTACTGCTACCTTTACGGATATAACCGCAAACGGAGGAATTACGGGCACTCTACAAACCGCGGTTCAACCCAACATCACTTCCGTAGGGACTCTCACACAACTGACTGTATCCGGTGATCTAACTGTAAATACCACCCATCTCTTTGTAGATACCTCCAATACAGGTTCTACCAGGGTCGGTATCGGGACCACCAACCCGACTTCAGAATTGGAGGTCAATGGCCAAATTAAGACCGCCTCCATGGATATTTCCGGAACACTGACCGCAACTTCCCTGCATATCACTGGAATTCTTACTGCTGAAATGGGGGAATTGAACGTTGGATCAGCTGTTATTGCTTCAGGAAGCTTTAACGGAGTAGAGATTGGTACCACAACCGCTTCAATTGCCCAGTTTACAAATGTGACAGCTTCAAGTCTTAGGGTGACCTCATCTCTGACGGCAACAAGCAGCGGACTGACTATCTCTTCAGCTAATCTTAGCGGTACCCTCACTGCAGCGAACGTCGATCTGAACAATGGCGCAATAGACGGCGTAGTCATAGGAGACGCATCTCAATCCACCGCTCAGTTTACAGCGGTAACCGGTACTTCCCTGCGGGTAACAGGAATATTGACCGCTAGCGGCAGCACTCTTACGGTTGGGACTGTAGATATTAATGGAGGAGCCATAGATGGAACCACCATCGGCGCCGCTACTCCAGCCGCAGCTACTTTTACGGATGCAGTTGTAGATGGTGCCACGGACGCTACCCTTACCATTGACGCAAATGCTGACACACAGGATTCAAATATTGAATTCCACGCCAATGGAAGTTCACAAGGATATATTCGATACGATCACAACGCTACCGGTACAAGTGAACTGATGAAGTTCTCAGCCGGGTCCACTGAAACACTATACATAAAGGGAACCGGGCGCGTTGGTGTAGGTACTGATAACCCGGGAGATAAAGTTGAAATCAAGGAGAGTAATAGCCTTGACTTCACTGCTCTGAGAATAACCAACATCGGAGAAGGTGCCAATACTGCGGCCGGTATCACAATGTATTCTGATGAAACTGACTCAGATCCATTCGAAATGGCCAGTGTTAGAGCGGTTTTAATTAGCTCCCAAAGCGCAAATGGAAAGGGAGCCTTAGACTTCAAGGTAAACACAGGAAACAATGTACAGACCGCCATGTACATAACAGAAAATCAAGATGTTGGAATCGGAACCACAAGCCCCTCTTCCAAGCTTGAGGTTTCCGGCCAGATAACTGCAAGTTCCCAAAATATCACGGGTAATCTCACAGCAGCCACTGTCGACCTCAATGGAGGAAATATCGATGGCGCTGCAATAGGTGTAAATTCTCAATCAACTGGCCAATTCACCAATGTAACTGCCACCAGCTTGAGAGTTACTTCTTCCCTCACCGCAACAAGCAGTGGACTGACTATTTCATCAGCAGATGTCACGGGTACACTTACTGCTGCTAACTTCCAGGTTGCCAGCATGAGTCTTTCCGGGACTCTTACGGCTGCTAATGTCGATCTAAATGGTGGAAGTATTGATGGAACTGCGATAGGAAACAACTCCCAGTCTACCGCCCAATTCACCAACGTTACAGCCTCTAGCATGAGAGTGACTTCCAGTCTGACCGCTACCAGCAGCGGATTGACAATCTCCAGCGCTGATATCACCGGTACCCTTACTGCCGCTACAATAGATATCAATGGAGGAAGCATTGATGGAACCGTAATTGGTGCAAGCAGTGCTACAACCGCAACTTTCACTGATCTTACAGCTTCCAGTGTTGATCTCAATGGCGGGAATATTGACGGAACCGTACTAGGAGCTACAACACCAGCAGCAGGTAATTTCTCAACGGTAGACATTGATGCGGGTAGTATTGATGGAGCAGCAATTGGGGATAATTCCCAATCTACCGCACAGTTTACCAACGTAACCGCTACAAGTTTGAGGGTCACCTCTTCACTTACCGCAACAGCCAGTGGCCTGACCATTTCCTCAGCCAATGTCACCGGTACTTTAACTGCTGCCAGTTTCGATGTAACCAGCATGGATCTGAGCGGTACATTAACTGCCGCTACAGTGGATCTTAATGGTGGGAATATTGATGGAACCGTAATTGGGGCCAGCAGCGCCACAACAGGTACCTTTACGGATATCACCGCCACCGGTGGAGTTACAGGAACCCTGCAGACCGCAGCTCAGCCTAATGTCACCAGCCTGGGTACTTTAACTGCTGTAACCGCTACTACCGCGGATATCAATGCCGGTACCCTCGATGATGTGACTATTGGTGCCACAACGCCCGCTACAGCAACCTTTACTGACATTACCGCCAATAGCGGAATCACGGGTACTTTGCAGACCGCGGCTCAGCCAAATGTTACCAGCCTGGGAACCCTGACCATCCTTACCGTATCCGGGGACATGTCCGTGAATACGACCCACCTTGTAGTGGATACCTCCTCAGCGGCATTGGCACGTGTGGGTATTGGAACCGCAAACCCAACAGCGGAACTGGATGTCAACGGACAGATCAAGGCATCTTCCTTGGATGTCTCCGGTACTCTCACAGCAACCTCCCTGCACATCACCGGTATCCTCACTGCTGAGATGGGAGAACTCAATGTGGGTTCGGCTATTATCGGCTCCGGTAGTGTCAATGGAGTAGAGATTGGTACCAGCAGTGCTTCCATTGCTCAATTCACAAACGTAACGGCTTCCAGCCTGCGGGTTACCTCCGCATTGACTGCCACAAGCAGCGGACTGACCATCTCTTCTGCGGATCTTACCGGTACACTCACCGCGGCAACTGTAGATCTCAACGGTGGAAATATTGATGCCGTTGCCATCGGCGATGCTTCTCAGTCTACCGCTCAGTTTACAAATGTGACCGGTACCTCTTTGAGAGTTACCGGAATCCTTACTGCCACTGGAAGTACCCTCACTGTGGGAACCGTTGATATTAATGGTGGAGCAATTGATGGAACTACTATTGGTGCGAACACTGCCGCTGCAGCCACCTTTACAGATGCCACGGTAGATGGTGCTGCTGATGCGACCCTTACTATTGATGCAAACGCTGATAACCAGGACTCCAATATTGAATTCCACGCCAACGGAAGTTCACAAGGTTACATCCGCTACGATCATAACGCGACCAATGCCAATGAGGTCTTGAAAGTAGCTGCCGGATCTATTGAAACTCTCTATCTTAGCAATGGAAAAGTTGGAATCGGGACTTCAACTATAGGGGAGCTTCTCGAGGTAAATGGAATTAATTCAGGGGGTTTTAAAGGAATCCGCGTTGTCAATGTTGGAGATGCTGCTAATACCGCGTCTGGCGTTAGTATGTATTCGGATGAGGATGACGGTGACGCGTTAGAACTGGCACGTGTTAGTGGAGTATTGATAGACAATACCAACAATGCAGGGAAAGGTGCTCTTAAATTTGATGTCCAGAATAACAACACCCTTGCTACCGCCATGTACATCACGGATACCGAGAATGTCGGTATTGGAACTACAACCCCAGGATCTAAACTAGAGGTCTCGGGTCAGATTACCGCGAGTTCTCAAAACATCACTGGAGTACTCACAGCCGCCACTGTAGATCTAAATGCCGGGAACATTGACGGGACAGTAATTGGTGCAAGTAGTGCGACTACCGGTACCTTCACAGACCTTACCGCAAGCAGTGTTGATCTTAACGGCGGAAACATTGACGGAACTGTCATTGGTGCTAGTTCCCAGTCAACTGCCCAGTTCACAAATGTAACTGCTACAAGTTTAAGAATCACTTCATCTCTCACAGCAACGGCTACCGGATTAACTATCTCTTCAGCCAATGTAACCGGCACATTGACCGCTGCGAGCTTCGATGTAACCAGCATGGACCTGAGCGGAACTCTTACTGCCGCCACAGTAGATCTTAACGGTGGAAATATCGATGGAACCGTCATTGGCGCAAGCAGCGCAACCACCGGTACCTTTACGGATATCACCGCCACTGGTGGAGTCACAGGTACCCTGCAGACCGCGGCACAGCCAAATGTTACCAGCCTGGGTACCCTTACAGCTGTAACTGCCACAACAGCGGATATCAATGCCGGTACTCTTGATGATGTCACCATCGGTGCTACAACACCAGCAACCGCAACATTTACCGATATCACGGCAAACCTGGGTATCACCGGTACCCTGCTGACAGCAGCCCAGCCAAATGTAACCAGCCTTGGTACTCTGACTGCCGTGACTGCTACAACAGCTGATATTAATGCCGGTACACTCGATGATGTGACCATTGGTGCTACAACACCGGCCACCGCAACATTTACGGACATCACCGCTAATAATGGAGTCACAGGTACCCTGCAGACCGCGGCTCAGCCAAATGTTACCAGCCTCGGTACACTTACCGCGCTAATTGCTACAACCGCGGATATTAACGCCGGTACCCTCGATGATGTCACTATTGGCGCTACAACACCAGCAACCGCTACGTTTACTGACATTACCGCCAATAACGGAATCACAGGTACTTTGCAAACTGCGGCTCAGCCTAATGTAACCAGCCTGGGTACTCTTAGTGCATTAACCGCAGCTACAGCGGATATCAATGCGGGTACCCTGGATGATGTGACTATTGGTGCCACAACACCAGCCACCGCAACCTTCACGGACATCACAGCCAATAATGGAATCACCGGTACTTTGCAGACTGCGGCTCAGCCTAATGTCACAAGCCTGGGTACACTGACTGCCGTAACGGCTACCACCGCGGATATTAACGGTGGAACCCTTGATGATGTTGTTATTGGGGCAAGTACCCAATCTACGGCACAATTTACCAACGTAACTGCTACAAGCTTGAGGATTACCTCAAGTCTTACCGCAACAGCCAGTGGACTGACTATTTCCTCAGCCAATGTAACTGGTACTTTAACCGCCGCCAGTTTCGATGTAACCAGCATGGACCTGAGCGGTACCTTAACTGCCGCTACAGTGGATCTTAATGGTGGGAATATTGATGGAACCGTAATCGGGGCCAGCAGCGCCACAACAGGTACCTTTACGGATATTACCGCCAATAATGGAATCACCGGTACTTTGCAGACCGCATCGCAGCCAAATGTCACAAGCCTGGGTACCCTGACTGCCGTAACGGCTACCACCGCGGATATTAACGGTGGAACCATTGATGATGTAGTTATTGGGGCAAGTACTCAATCTACCGCACAGTTTACCAACGTAACCGCTACGAGCTTGAGGGTTACCTCAAGTCTTACCGCAACAGCCAGTGGCCTGACCATTTCCTCAGCCAATGTAACTGGTACTTTAACAGCAGCCAGTTTCGATGTGACCAGCATGGACCTGAGTGGCACCTTAACTGCCGCTACAGTGGATCTTAACGGTGGAAATATCGACGGAACCGTTATTGGCGCAAGCAGCGCTACAACCGGTACCTTTACAGATATCACCGCCACAGGTGGAATCACAGGTACCCTGCAGACCGCGGCTCAGCCAAATATTACCAGCCTCGGTACACTTACCGCTGTAGTTGCTACAACTGCGGATATTAACGGTGGAACTCTTGATGATGTCACCATTGGTGCTACTACACCAGCCACAGCAACCTTTACAGACATCACAGCCAATTCAGGTATCACCGGTACATTGCAGACAGCAGCACAACCAAATGTCACCAGCCTTGGTACCCTGATTGCTGTTACCGTAACTTCGGCTGATATAAACGCCGGCACCTTAGATGATGTCACCATTGGAGCGACAACTCCTGCAACCGCAACTTTTACAGATATCACAGCAAACCTGGGAATCACTGGTACACTGCAGACAGCAGCACAACCTAACGTTACCAGCCTGGGTACTCTTACTGCCGCAACGGCTACCAGCTTAAGGGTTACTTCCAGCCTTACCGCAACTGCTACTGGGTTGACCATTTCCTCAGCAAATGTAACTGGAACTCTGACTGCCGCTAGTTTCGATGTAACCAGTATGGATTTGACCGGTACCCTGACTGCAGCTACGGTGGATCTTAATGGTGGCAATATTGATGGAACCGTAATCGGGGCCAGCAGCGCCACAACCGGTACCTTTACCGATATCACCGCCACAGGTGGAATCACAGGTACCCTGCAAACCGCGGCTCAGCCAAACGTAACCAGCCTGGGCACTCTTAGTGCTGTAACCGCCACAACCGCAGATATCAACGGTGGAAGTTTGGATGGAACAACTATCGGTGCGAACACTGCCGCTGCAGCCACCTTTACAGATGCCACGGTAGATGGTGCCGCAGACGCGACCCTTACTATTGATGCAAACGCTGATAACCAGGACTCCAATATTGAATTCCACGCCAACGGCGTTTCACAAGGATATATCCGCTACGATCATAACTCGACCAGCGCCAGTGAGGTCTTGAAAGTAGCTGCCGGATCTATTGAAACTCTCTATCTCAGCAATGGAAAGGTTGGAATCGGGACTTCAACCATAGGGGAACTTCTCGAGGTAAATGGAAATAATTCAGGGGGTTTTAAAGGAGTCCGCATTGTCAATGTTGGGGATGCTGCTAATACCGCGTCTGGCGTTAGTATGTATTCGGATGAGGATGACGGAGACGCGTTGGAACTGGCACGTGTTAGTGGAGTATTGATAGACAATACCAACAATGCAGGGAAAGGTGCTCTTAAATTTGATGTCAAGAATAACAATACCCTGGCTACCGCTATGTACATCACGGATACCGAAAATGTCGGTATTGGAACTACAACCCCAGGATCCAAACTAGAAGTCTCGGGTCAAATTACCGCGAGTTCCCAAAACATTACGGGAGTCCTCACAGCGGCTACCGTAGATCTAAATGCCGGAAACATCGACGGGACAGTTATTGGGGCAAGTAGCGCTACGACCGGTACCTTCACAGACCTCATTGCAACCAGTGTTGATCTCAACGGTGGAAACATTGATGGTGCTGTGATCGGTGCGAGCAGCGCGACCACCGGTACCTTTACCGATCTGATTTCAACTAGTGTTGATCTTAATGGCGGCAACATTGATGGGACTATCATCGGAGCTAGTTCACAGTCCACAGGACAATTTACCAACTTGACTGCTACAACATCCCTGAGAATTAGTGACATTGTAACCATAAGCGGTTCACAGCTCACAGCCACATCTGCCACTATCAGTAACACCCTGACTGTACAAAACCTTGTGATAACTGGAAATCAGACTTCAACAAATACGGACATTGACGGTGGTAGTATTGATGGAACCTCTATTGGTCAGGATTCAGCTTCAATTGCTCAGTTCACTGCAGTCACCGCGACTAGCCTCAAGATCACCTCATCGCTGACGGCTACTGCTGCTGGATTAACCATTTCTTCAGCGGACGTAACGGGAACCCTAACAGCCGCAACCGTAGATCTTAACAGTGGAAATATTGATGGAGTCGCAATAGGAATCAATTCTCAATCGACTGGTCAGTTTACGAATCTCACTGCAACAAGCTTACGAGTTACCTCCTCCCTCACGGCAACCAGCAGCGGACTCACCATAAGTTCTGCTGATGTGACCGGAACTCTTACTGCTGCTACGGTGGATTTTAACAGTGGAAATATTGACGGTACGGTAATAGGGGCAAGTTCCCAATCCACGGCACAATTCACTAATGTTACCGCAACTAGTGTTGACATTAACGGTGGAAGTATCGACGGATCTGTCATTGGGGCCAGTAGCGCAACTACTGGTACATTCACAGATCTTGCCGCATCCAGTGTAAATCTTGATGGTGGCAATATTGATGGGACAGTGATTGGAGCTAGTTCTCAATCAACCGCACAGTTTAGCAATGTTACGGCTACAAGCCTTAGAGTAACTTCCTCCTTAACTGCAACCAGCACTGGCTTAACCATTTCTTCCGCTAATGTAAGCGGTACATTGACGGCAGCAGCGATTGATGTAACCAGTTTTAGTGTTAGCGGGAATTTAACTGCACCCACAGTTGATCTAAATGGTGGAAATATTGATGGAACAGCAATTGGTGTTGCTTCACAGTCTACAGCTAATTTTACAAATGTTACTGGTACAAGTTTAAGGGTGACTGGAAGCTTGACGGCAACAAGTGGGGGACTAACTATCTCCAGCGCTGACATTACGGGAACCTTGACAGCCGGTACCGTAGATCTAAATGGCGGAAGTATCGATGGAACCGTCATTGGAGCAACTAGTGCAACCACTGGTACATTCTCTGACTTAATCGCCACGAGTGTGGATCTAAACGGTGGAAATATAGATGGAATTACAATAGGTGCCACAACTCCAGCGGCAGGTAACTTCTCCACGGTAGATATAGATGCTGGAAGTATCGATGGTACCGCAATAGGAGCAAATTCTCAGTCTACCGGTCAGTTTTCAAATGTAACGGCAACAAGTCTACGCGTCACCTCAAGTCTAACCGCTACAGCCAGCGGACTGACCATCTCTTCTGCAAATGTAACCGGTACATTGACTGCAGCCAGCTTTGACGTGACCAGCATGAACTTGAGCGGGACTCTGACAGCGGCAACGGTGGATCTCAATGGTGGAAACATCGATGGAACTATGATTGGAGCAAGTAGCGCCAGTGAAGGTAAGTTTACAAATCTTACTGCTACGAGTGGGATTACAGGTACTCTGCAGACGGCGGCTCAGCCGAATGTCACCAGCCTGGGAACACTTACAGCGGTAACTGCTACCACAGCGGATATCAATGGTGGAACTTTAGATGATGTGACCATCGGTGCCACCACACCAGCTACGGCCACTTTCACGGATATCACCGGAACTCTACAGACAGCCGCTCAGCCCAATGTAACAAGTCTGGGAACCCTGACCATTTTAACTGTATCCAGTGATCTAACCGTAAACACCACACATCTTGTAGTGGACACTTCAACCGCTGGATCAGCAAGGGTTGGTATAGGAAAAGCCAGCCCAACAGCGGAACTCGATGTAAACGGTCAGATCAAAGCGACCTCCGCTAATATCTCCGGGACTCTAACAGCTACATCCCTACACATCACCGGTATCTTAACCGCTGAAATGGGAGAGTTAACTGTTGGAACCGCGACGATTAACAGCGGTAGCGTGAACGGTGTGGAAATTGGTACCAGCAGTGCATCAGTGGCAGAGTTTACCAATGTGACGGCTAGTTCTTTTAGGGTAACTTCTGCCTTAACTGCTACAAGCAGCGGATTAACGATCTCATCAGTAAATCTGAGTGGCACCTTAACCGCAGCCACAGTAGATCTAAATAGTGGAAATATTGATGGTATCGCCATTGGTGATGCTTCCCAGTCCACTGCCCAGTTTACGAATGTTACCGGCACATCCCTGAGAGTTACCGGAATCCTGACTGCCACAGGAAGTACTCTCACCGTGGGAACCGTGGATATCAACGGTGGAGCCATTGATGGAACCACCATTGGCGCCAACTCTGCCGCAGCGGCTACCTTCACCGCCGCAACTATAGACGGAGCTGGCGATGCCACCATGATCATTGATGCAAATACTGATACTGATGATTCAGATATTGAATTCTACGCCAACGGAAGTGCACAGGGTTATATCCGCTATGATCACAACGCCACTTCCAACAACGAGCTGATCCGAATCAA
>Ga0257123_1000037_pt1 | contig 140265 bp, 106 predicted proteins | sample SI106_135metaG_FD_190185 | JGI IMG/M metagenome (GOLD analysis project Ga0257123, IMG submission 190185) | Marine microbial communities from Saanich Inlet, British Columbia, Canada - SI106_135 | ecosystem: Environmental > Aquatic > Marine > Inlet | place: Canada: British Columbia | collected...
CAACGGCTTCGGTGACCTTTACCTATGTTGTTACGGACGGTAACGGGGGTAGTGATACGGGAAGCGTAACCGTAACTGTGACTCCCTCCGGCGGAAATAATCCACCCGTAGCGGATGATGACACCGGTAGTGTTGATGAAGATAGTTCAGTCATTGTAGACGTCATTGATGGAGATACGGACGCGGATAATGACACTCTAACAGTTGCATCTATCGGAACAGTAACTGGCGGATCGGCCTCTGCAACCGCGGGTTCCACAAGCATTTCCGTTACTCCTACTGCTGATTCCACGACCTCAGTAACCTTCACTTATGTTGTCACGGATGGAAATGGCGGAAGTGATACCGGCAGCGTAACGGTAACGGTGAATCCGGTTAATGATCCGCCGGTGGCTGATGATGATAATGGCAATGTCAATGAAGATAGTTCTGTCATTGTAGATGTACTCGATGGAGATACGGACATTGATGGAGGTACTTTGACGGTAGCCTCAATAGGAACCGTCACCGGAGGCTCTGCCTCAGCAACAGCGGGTTCCACCAGTATATCCGTAACCCCCACAGCCGATTCCACAGCATCTGTGACTTTCACCTACGTGGTGACGGATGGGAACGGAGGTAGTGATACGGGAAGCGTTACCGTCACAGTCAACGCGGTAAATGACCCCCCGGTGGCGGATGATGATGCCGGAAATGTAGCTGAAAATGGTTCTGTCATCATCGATGTATTAGACGGAGATACGGACATTGACGGGGGTCCTTTAACCGTTGCGTCCATAGGTGCTGTAAACAATGGGTCGGCGGTAGCGACCGCGGGTTCCACAAGTATTTCCGTAACCCCCACGGCCGATTCCACGGCTTCGGTGACCTTTACCTATGTTGTTACGGACGGCAACGGGGGTAGTGATACGGGAAGCGTAACCGTAACCGTGAACGCGGCTGACAATAACCCACCAGTAGCAGATGATGATACCGGGAACGTGGATGAAGATAACTCAGTCATAGTAGACGTCATTGACGGAGATACGGATGCGGACAATGATACGTTGCTTGTTGACTCGATCGGTACTGTGACAGGAGGGTCCGCATCGAAAACGGCAGGCTCTACGAGCATCTCGATAACTCCAACGGGTGACTCCACCGCCTCGGTGACCTTCACCTATGTGGTAACGGACGGCAATGGCGGTTCGGATACCGGAAGCGTCACGGTTACGGTGAATCCAGTCAACGATCCGCCCGTGGCAGATGATGATACGGGAAGTGTAGCTGAGGATGGTTCTGTAATTATAGACGTTCTCGATGGAGATACGGATATAGATGGGGGAACTTTGACGGTAGCGTCCATTGGTACTGTTACAGGGGGTTCTGCTTCAGCAACCGCCGGATCTACCAGTATATCTGTCAATCCCGCATTAAATTCCACCGCGTCCGTAACCTTTACCTATACGGTGACTGACGGCAACGGAGGGACAGATACAGCTAACGTAACAATTACCGTCAACGCGCAAAATGATCCGCCCGTGGCTGAAAATGACTCCGGGTCTATTAGCGGGGTGCCTAATGTCGTTGTGGATGTGCTCTCCAATGACACCGATCTCGACAACGATCCTCTGATCATTGCTTCGATTACCACACCGGCGAATGGTACGGCAATTACTACTGATTCCAAAGTCGAATATACTCCAGACTCAACCTTTAGCGGTGAAGAAGTCTTCACTTACACAGTCAGTGACGGCAACGGGGGAACCGCAACCGCAACGATCACCATTACGGTAGCAGCGGTACCGGGTGTGGACGCCGATGCACCCGGCGGCCCAAAAACCGGGGATCCTGGTGATAAGGTTGTTCATCCTGTCACAGTAACTAATACCGGAAACTCTGCCGATATTCTCCAGCTCAAACCCTCTTCTTCGCTGGGATGGAGTATTGCTCTCTATCATGACGCCGATGGTGACGGTACCTTAACAAGCGGGGATACTCTTCTCACAGATACTGATAATGATAACAATGTAGATACCGGTAACTTGGCGGCTGGGGCAGCATTGAAACTTCTCGTGGTTCCAACGGTTCCGGTAGGAACAGCCGATGCTGTGGCTGATACCACTACCCTTACCGTATGCTCCACCAATGATCCCAATAAAAGAGATGATGTAAGCCTCCTCACCACGGTAACGGCTCCATCCGTTCAAATCGTGAAAAATGTTACACCTACAGGAAGCCTACCCCCGGGAACCGTGCTCACCTATTCCGTCACAGTGACCAATAATGGAAGTGGGCAGGCAAGCAATGTGAGAATTACAGACTCTCTTGATAGCTTACTTACCTACGTGACAGATTCATTGCGCACTGGAGCGAATTCGAGCGGGCTTACGACCAGGACAGACCTCTTAGACGGGGATAACGGATATTTTCATGGTGATCAGAAGTCTGTGATTGCCGGGGGAAAGGGAACAACATTAAGCGCTGGCGAGAGCTTAGTCTTGAGATTTGCCAGCACCATGCTTAGTGGTATAGCAGGTTCTACGCTGCGCAATGTTGCCAGTGTGAACTTCTCCGATGGAAACGGAAATGCGCTGACAGCGGCAAGCGCCGGGGTTGATGTGACCATCCAGGGCTTTCCGCTCCTTGAGGTTCATAAACTGCCCAGCTCTAATCCCGTGGGCAGCGGAGAAACACTCAACTACACCATCGAATATGCTAATAAAGGGAATACAACAGCCACAGGATCACGCATCAGGGACCAGTTGGCATCGGAAGTAACTTTTCTTGCCAGTGATCCCGTGACCATAGCCTCGGGCGCTGTTTATGACGCTGATAACCATGAAGTCATCTTTGAACTTGGGAATGTAGGTGGCGGTCAGAGCGGTCAGGTTTCTTTTAATGTGCAGGTTAATATCGGGGTACCCGACGGTACCAAGGTTTTCAACCATGCCAATATGGAAAGCGATCAGCTTCCCACACTCGAAACCAGCTTTGTTACTGTTGGACGCGCTCCAAACCTGGTCATCAATATTGCGCGGGATATAGGGATCGTCACTGACGAGGACGAGATCAAATACCTGGTGGACTTTTCCAATACCGGTAACCAGGATTCGACGAATACCTTTGTTACCGTACCGGTTCCTACCGGGACAATCTTGATTCCAAGTTCCGTCACCGGTATAAACGCCTCACGCTCTGCAGTCTCCGCTTCCGTTGGCAAAGTCAGGCGTGCCGCAGCGACAATCAACCCGACCAATACGGAGATAACCTGGAATGTTGGTTTACTTGCCCAGCAGGGTGGGAACGGTAAGGAAGGTTTTCAGGTTCAGATTCCCGACGGTACGCCTGAAGGAACTGTTATTCCAGCTCAAGCGGCGATTCAAAGCGACCAGGTTCCGCAGGTGGTTGCCAAAGCTGTTACGAGTATTGTAATCGCAAAAGTGGAACTCAATCTTGAGCAGACTCCAAATAAGACCACAGCTTCCTTTGGTGAAAAACTAACCTTCACTGTAGATGTGGACAATGGAGGAGATGTAGATCTTACCGGTATTGTGGTTCGTATACCCATACCCTCTGGAACCGCCCTGGTAACCCTCCCTGCTGGAGGAGTGCAGGTGGGTAATGAGATTGTGGTCAATGTTGGTGACCTAGTGGTGGGGGCACAGACACAATTTGATTTCACGGTCTGTGTCACTGGACCGCTTCTGAACCTGGCTGAAGTGGAGAGTAACGCAACGGCTCTTTCCAATGAAACCCCCGCGATTAACTCTAGGGCTGCTGTGAACCTGGTCAATGACCCGGCGGTGATTACTTTTGTGGAACCGGATGGGGACCCTACCAATGTGTTTAAAGAAAATGATCCGATCTGTATTCAGGTGGATGATGTCAGCCAGAACACGAATGCGGCCACTTCACAGCAAATTACTGTGACTCTCGCGAATACAACAGCAGGAGATTCCGAGGCTGTCACCCTGACAGAAACAGGGGTGAATAACGGAAGCTTTCGAGGATGTATCAACTCCACTCCCCTGCCGGGTGCTTCTGGGAATGGCATTTTTAGCATAGCTCGCGATGAGAATATGTCTGTTATTTATAATGACCCGGATTTCCCAGCGGTAGCTCTCCAGGCTCTTGCGGTAGTGGATCCAATTAACAGGGTAATGAGCACCTTCGATGGTTCTACTGTCTCAAATGTCACCCTGACCCTTGTGGATAACGCAACAAGTACGCCTGTGAATGTCACCGGTAATCCCACCGTTTCCAGCGGGGTTGGAGAATTCTCATTTCCCTCCCTTCCCCCTGGAACCTATAGGCTGTTGGTTGACGCCGGCAGCAGTTTTCTTTATCCCTCCACGGTGGCTGACGCAAGTTTGCCAGCCGGATTGGTTCTTGGCTCAGGTTCAAGAGCACAAGCGTTCGCGATCACAGGTACAGGTGGTTTTCTCAATTTTGATGTTCCCCTGGACCCTGAAGCGGGAAGGCTCAGGATTGTGAAGACAGGAAATAAAAATCGGGCCTCTATAGGTGATTTACTCGGATTCACGCTACAGATTTCCAATGAAGGTGTTACCCCGATGAACTCCCTCATCGTGCGTGATCTACTCCCCCATGGAATGGAATATGTCCGGGGATCTTCAAAACTGGATGGTACTGCAATTGTCGATCCCACAATGTCTTCTGCCAGAAATCTGCAATATGGTCTGGGCACTATCAATGGAGCACAGTCCCGCACTCTTGAATATGTGGTGGTTCTCTCAGTCGGAAGTAAAGAAGGCCGGGTAGCAAACCGGGCTTTGGCTTCAGCTACCCACCTTGGGCGCGCGGTTTCCTCACTTGAGTCCCGTTTCGTTGTGGACGTGAGCGAGGGCGTTTTTACCGACCGGGGAACTTTAATCGGAAAAGTCTTTCTAGATCTCAGCGGTGATGGTCTACAGGGGTGTGCCTATGGTTATCTACCCCGAAAATCTCAATGTCTTCCAGAACCGGGTATTGGCGGGGCCGTTCTCTATCTGGAAGATGGGACACGGGTTACCACCGATAAAAACGGAAAGTACCTGGTTCCTGCTATTGAGAAGGGGAGACATGTGATTGTCCTCGATCGAGCTTCAATCCCGGGAGGTCTCAAGCCAGTTCCCATAAACAACCGCTCCAAAGGCAATACCTGGTCCCAGTTTATCTTCAATGAATTTGGCGGGATCTCCAAAGCTAATTTTGCCTTGCGCGGTCCTGGAGCCACGCTTGTTTTAAGAACCGCTTTGATGAGTCAGGAAGATGAAGAAGCCAACTGGAAAGAACTTGCCGGGGTTAAGGTAGATCGCAAAATTCTGCCTGGATCCATTTCCCTGTCTGTCCCCGCTGATGGGATTCCGGCCGATGGACGATCCCTTGAGCTGATTGAAGTTAGAGCCAATGATGAGAGCGGATCTGTGATTGGAGTCCCTGTTTTCGCTACAGTGGAACTCTCTTCAGGTACGGTCCTCGATGAGGATGTAGAACCGGAAATTCCAGGGATTCAAGTCCTTTTGGAAGAGGGTACAGGACTACTCAAAATTCAAGCGCCTTTCGAGGCTGGAGATAGTAAATTGCGGGTACTGGTAAATGGAGCGGAGCAAGAAACTCAATTACGCTTCAAACCGCATCTACGGGATCGAGTTCTCGCGGCTGTGGGTGAGATTCGTTTTGGGAATGGAAACAGTCGGGGTAACAAGGAACTTCTGGCTGAAAATGATCTGCTTGAAGATGGAAGTTATACCCTTGGTCGAGGTGCCTTTTTTCTGAAAGATACGATCGGTTCCAAGACATTGATTACAGCCGCTTATGACTCAGCAAAGAAGACTCGCGATGATTTGTTTAGAACCCGCGAATCCAACCAGGACCGAGAGTCGAAATATCCCATACATGGAGATGATAGCAGCGTTGGTTATGAGGCGATTTCCCAGAGAAAAGCTTATGTGAAGCTAGAGCGCGGGATGTCGAGTCTGCTGTTTGGGGATTACAGTGCTCCTCTCACAGATACCAACCTTTCACGCTATTCCCGCTCTTTGAATGGTTGGAGGCTGGATGCAAATAAGAATTCATGGAATGTAGATGGATTCCATTCCCTGACCAGCCGTACTCTTGTGGTAGAAGAGTTACGGGGAAGAGGTATCACCGGATTTTATTTTCTCAACCAGGCTCGCATGCTTGAGGGAAGCGAAAGAGTGATTTTGGAGACAAGACGCAGAGAGCGGCCCGACATTGTTTTAGATCGTGTTCAAAAGAGTCGCAATACTGATTATGAGATTGATTATGTATTGGGCGCGATCAAGTTCAAAGCCCCTATCCCTACAGTTGATCCGCAGCTCAACCCGGTCTTTATTGTCGTGACATACGAGTCTGAGACCTTTGAGCAGAAACTGGATCTCTTTGGAGGCAGGGTGTCCAAGAAAATTGGTCCCCGACTGAATCTTGGAGTGACCCGAGTTGAGGAGCACCAGCTCGCCGGTGATTATGAACTCACTGGTGTAGATGCTTCCCTTGAGATCAAGAAGGGACTGGTACTGTCCTACGAGAAAGCGAAGAGTGAGGGTCTGATCCAGCAAAATAATACTCTCTCCAGGCTGCCCGGTGAAGCGACAGAGATGAAACTGGAGGGTGAACTTTTAAATGGGCTGGAAGTAGATGCTTATTATCGTGACGCGGAACCGTTCTTCAGGAACCAATCCGCCTACCAGGTCTATTCAGGTACTCGCAAGAAGGGCGCGAAAGCTAATTATAAACTGAATTCCAGAACGAATTTGAGTGGAGAATTCTTCCTGGATCGAAATAATATCGACAATCACTTCTTTCGCCACAGCTCCCTGGGTTTCACGCGATCCTACGAAGATACCACCCTTGGATTTGAGTGGATTGATGAAAGGTCCCAGGATAGCTTCATACCGGCAGGCTCCAATACTTTTCGGGGTGGATTTGATATCGCCGCTGAAACCCCAGAACGTTTTCGCGGATGGAGAGCAACTCTGAAGCGCCCCATCAACGAGCGCCTGGCCTTAAGCCTTTCCTCCAAAATGGATACCAGAGATCAAGACTACTTTCTGGGACATATTGGACTGGACTATCAGATTAATCCAGAGCAAAAGCTGTACTTACGACAGGAGAGAGCACGATTTGATGAGACCCGGGATCAGCGTATGGTGTTCGGAGCTGAAACCAGTCTCACTGACAATACCTCAGCATTTAGTGAGTATAGAATCGGAAAGGACTCCGATGGAACCAGAACACAGAAACTCATCGGCATTGAAAACCGCTTTAGCCTGAGAAAAGGACTAAGGGGAGACATTCGCTTTGAAACCCTGGACACTACCCAGGGGCCTGAACTGGGACACCAGCCCGACGGGAATTCCATTTCAGTTGGTATGGAGCATACAAGTTGGGAAAAACTGAAAACCACCCTGAGGTTGGAGCGAAGAAATGGCGGCTCTGGAGATACCAGAAATATTGACATTGGCATGGGTTATGCCTTGTCTGATACTGTGAAGGTACTTGGGAAACATCGTTGGATTGATAATGAATTCCCGAATCAAGGTTCCCAGCGAAGCACACGTACTCTCTTTGGGTTAGCATATCGACCGGTTCACCATGATCGGTTCAATGCACTTGCCAAAGCGGAGTTAAGGGATGGATACTCGGCGGCTACCAAGCCAGGAGATTTGTTTGAAGCTGAGATATACTCCCTGGACTTTCACTACCAGTGGAGGCCCAATCTGCAATTCGCTGGGCGCTTTGCCGCCAAAATGACGAGTGAAGACGGGTTCGGGTCGCACCTGAGCCTGACCTCGGCTCGGATTATCAAAGATCTCAATGATCGATGGGATATCAGCTACAACTTTCGCATTTTGCGCGGTCATGATCATCCGGTTCGCCATGATGGACATCGTTTTGAAGTAGGCTACAGAATGAGAAAGAACCTTTGGACCATGCTGGGATATTCCCTTGACGAATTTGACTCAGATCTCACCGGCGACTTCTACGAAGGCAAGGGTGCTTACCTGGGTCTTAAGGCTAAATTCTAAGAGTCCCCCTATGATCTCCCTGTGCGGCAATTCGCAGTAGTGGAGCGATTGAGATGAGTTTTAGGGCTTTACGCGTCTTTGAAAATCCGGATGGTTCCTTTCGCAGGGAGCTTGTTACGCTTAACCAGCAGGATTTGCCAGCCGGCGAGGTGACCATACGAGTAGCCTTTTCTTCCCTGAATTATAAAGACGCTCTCTCAGCGTCGGGAAATAGGGGTGTCACCCGCCATTATCCCCATACACCTGGTTGTGATTCGGTAGGGACCATAGAGACGAGTACCAATTCAAACTGGCAGGTGGGACAAAGAGTTTTGGTCACTGGGTATGACCTCGGGATGAATACCCATGGAGGCTTTTCAGAGTTGATTCGAGTTCCAGGAAACTGGATTGTAGCTCTTTCTGATAACCTTAGCTTCAGAGAAGCCATGACTATCGGTACCGCAGGGTATACAGCCGCTCTTGCTCTTCACTATTTGGAGAAATACTCCTTTTCGCTAAGGGGAGGTCCGATCCTTGTTACAGGTGCCAGCGGAGGGGTAGGTTCATTCGCTGTGGCTCTCTTCTCAAGCCTTGGTTACTCGGTGACGGCCTGTACGGGCAAAGCTGATGCTCATGAGTTTCTTAGCGAACTGGGAGCCAAAGTGATTCTTTCCAGGCAGGAATTTCTGTCTGGCAGAGACCGTGTTCTTGAAAAGGAGAACTGGGCAGGGGTGCTTGATACGGTGGGAGGAGATATGCTCCCCAGAGAGTTAGCTCAGTGTATGCCCGGGGCTTGCGTAGCTTGTTGCGGCATGGTCTCAAAGCCTGTGCTATCCACAAGCTTGATGCCCTTTCTTTTGCGTGGGATACGCCTCATTGGATTGGCTGCGGCCCAATCTCCCATGGCTCTTCGACTGTCCATCTGGAAAAGACTTTCCGGTGAGTGGAGGATTCCTGACTTTTCCAAAATTTGCAGAGAGGTCAACCTGGAGAATTTGGAGAAAGAAATCAGCCGGATACTTGCAGGAAAGCAAGTCGGTAGAGTGGTTGTTCGAGTAGGGGAAAGGCATGTATGAGGAATAGGATTGTTTTTCTAGATGGAGCCACTTTCGGGCACAGTTTTGACTTCTCAAGATTGGAAGAGCTGGGAGATCTCAAAGTCTTTGCTTCCACTTCAGCGGGGGAGACCGTGGAGCGCTTGAAGGATAGTACAGTTGTAATCACCAATAAGGTGAAATTGGGACGGAATCATTTAGAGACTTGTTCAACAATGAAGTTGATTTGCGTTGCCGCCACCGGTACCAATAATGTAGATCTTAAAGCCGCTGAAGAACTAGGAATCTGTGTTTGTAACGTAAGCGGCTATGCCAGCAAGAGCGTTGCACAGCACACCCTGGCAATGGCTCTTAGTCTGCTTCATTCCCTTCCCTACCATCACGCCTACGCTACTTCTGGAGACTGGAGTGAGAGTCCCTTCTTTACCCACATGGAGAATCCCTTCGCTGAATTAGGCTCCCTGTGCTGGGGAATTTTGGGTATGGGCTCTATTGGTAAAGAAGTCGCCAGGCTGGTATCAGCTTTTGGGGCGGAGGTGCTGTATACATCTACGTCAGGTGAAGATCGGGCATCCTATGAGCGTTGTGAGCTTGATGATCTGCTGCGTAGATCCACCATACTCTCGATTCACGCTCCCCTGACAAAGCGTACTCAAAGTCTGATTTCTGAGAGAGAACTCAGACTTTTGGGACCCTCAAGTATTCTCGTCAACGTGGGCAGGGGGGGTATCATTGATGAAGCTGATCTTATGCGAGCGCTTGAGTGCGGCTGGATACTGGCAGCAGGACTGGATGTCCTCGATGAGGAGCCTCCCAAAGAAAACAATCCTTTGTTCAGACTCAGGGACTCTGGAAAACTCTTGGTGACTCCCCATTGTGCATGGGCTGGGTCAAGACTACGACTCTTCGACGAATTGTTTAAGAATATCGAGAGTTTTTTGAGAGGCGGAAGCCGTAATCTCATCGTCTGAGAAGGAATCCGTGTAGGTGCGTCCCTTCTTGCGAAGCCATTTCTTGAGCTCTTTGGCCACCTGTTTGAGTACAGAATCCCAATCCCCGGGTCGTGGCTGACGAAACAGCTTGACCGTTGGATACCAGGGGCTGTCATCTCGATCCTCCATCCAGCGCCAATCCGCTGCATAGGAAAGCAGAATCCATGTATCCATGCCCATAGCTCCCGAGAGGTGGGAAACAGATGTATCCACGCCAATAAATAAGTCCAGACTGGAAAGAATTTGAGCGGTGTCTCCAAAATCCTGAACCATGGCTCCAAGGGAGGGGATGTCGTATTCCTTGAGAAGCTCTTCGTCCCCATCTCTGAGTTGTACCTGTAAGCTCAGTAGTTTAATTCCTTCAATATCCTGGAGCGGCAAAAAGGTTGAAAGCGGACTAGACCGTCTCCTATCATTGGTTTGCTCCGGGTTTCCTGCCCAGGCAATGCCAATGATCTGGTTTTGCGTGTCAAGCTCGGAGAGTACGTCCGCGACCATCTCCGGGAGAGGAGGTGAAGGAGCGTGAAGATAAGGAACTACCGCCGGAATAGATTCCAAGGTGGTTCCCAGGATATGGGGCAAACTGTGAAGGGGGCAGGTATAATCGATTTGAGGAGAATCAGCCCCTCTGAGAATTACCCTTTCAGCTGGAAGGATAGAGTTAAAGACCCGCTTCAGCGCTGATGGACATTCCAGGTAGAGCTGACCTACTTTTTCCTGTATTTCTGTTACAAACCGGGCAAACTGAATACTGTCTCCAAAACCTTGCTCACAATAGACGAGCAACGAGGAGTTTTGATTTTCCTCTCCTCTCCAGCGGGGAGCGGTAAAGCTTCTTTTTTCCAGGCTCAGGAAAGCACAGTCTTGACGAACTTCATAATCAGCGAAGCCATCCAAGAGGTTGCCTCTCAACAAGCTAAGAAGACTGCGGTGCCAAAGAGCATAATTTTGTTTTGAGTTTACCTGTAGAACTTCGTTGAAACACCTTTCAGCCAATTCGAGATTTTTTGCTTCCATGTGAGCATTGCCAAGGTTGACAAGAGCATCCGGATAGTGGGGTTTCAGTCCAAGAGCCTCTTGAAAGAGAGAGATAGCCTCTTGAATTCGGCAGCTTTTCAGCAATAGTGTACCCAGGTTATTCCTGTAGACAGGATTATCTGGCGCTAGCAGGATAGCCTGCTTATAGGATTCTTGGGCAAGGAGAGGTTCACGTTTGTGCTGGTAGCAGATAGCAAGATTGTTGTGTGCTTCAGGAGAGTCCTCATGCCTGGCTAAAAGCTTTTGAAAGCACGACATAGCTTCTGAAATTCTTCCCAGGTGAAGATAGGCTTCACCAAGTCCCTGCATGGCTTGAATAGATCCCTGGTCAAGGTACAAATGAACCTGAAAGTGCTGTATAGCATCCTTGTAACTTGAGATGGTGTGGTAAGCCTTGCCAAGATAGAGGTGAATCCCTGGAGTCTCTGGATTTTCCAGAAGTACTTCCTGCAAGACGGCGATTGCCTCAATGCTATCCCCTTGCTGAAAATGAAGAATTCCTTTATTGAATTTGGCTCGGAAATGATCCGGATTTTCAACTAAAACCTGATTGAAGCAACGCAATGCCTCATCCAGGTTTCCGTCTTGTTGGTAGGCTGTCCCCAGACCATGCATCGCTTTGGAATATTCAGGGTTTACGTTGAGTGCCTGATGGAACGCAGTGATAGCGTCCTCAGTTCGGTGTTGGGTCTGAAGTATTGTGGCAAGATTGTGATGATAGTGTTCACAGTTCGGGTCAATGGCAATTGCTTTTCGCAGGAATCGTTCTGCGGTTTGTACGTCTTCTAGTTGATGGCACACACAACCAAGCAGGTACCAACCTTTGGAGTTTCTAGGATCGAAGCTAAGATATCGGGTATAGAGGAGTCTGGCGGTGTTTAGCTGACCGCTTTGATGATGTTCCACTGCCTGTCGCAAAATTTCCGCGACAGAGCTACTGTCCTGACTGAAGACGTCCATGTCCATCCCCCCATGACGCCTGATTTTCAGGCTTTCATGGAATTCGTTCTCATCCTTGAGAGTGATCTTAAGCTGCCCCGGTTTATTTTTTTGGGTTTCTTAAGACTTAAGATCTGCTTTCTATGAATATCGGAGAGAAAAGGGAGAGGATTTACTGACCTTTTCCCAAAATTTCTCTCAAAACTGTGCGAACAGCCATGAATACAGGCTTCCAATCCCCAGATTTATTTTGTCTGAACAAGCGCATGGATGGATACCAGGGGCTGTCAACACGATCTAGCATCCAACGCCAGTCCGGTACCTGGGGCAGAAGAACCCAGGTTGGTTTTCCAAGAGAGCCGGCCAGATGCGCTACGGCAGTATCTACGGAAAGGACCAGGTCCATGCGATGGATGATTTGTGCTGTTTTCATGAAACTTTGCAGGGAGCCGGAGAGGTCATTGACATGCTCTTTCAGCCGATCTGGAATAGGAGGGTGGGAATCACCAACCTGAAGGCTATGGAAGCTAGTGCCCGGTATAGAAAAAAGAGGCTCGAACTCTTCTACTTGAAGGGAACGGATTCTATCTCGGGAGTGCATTGGATTTCCCGCCCAGCAAATTCCGATTCTGAAGGTTTTGACATTAGATTCCAAAGCTTTGTGGACCGCTTCAGGAATTTCCTCAATATCAGAATGATAAAGGTTGGGACCTTCTGGAATGGATTCCAATTCAGTTCCGAGTAGATGGGGTAAACTCGACAGCGCAGCTTGAAAGTCAATTGGGGGTGGGTTCTCGTCAATTGAGATGATTTTATCTTCACAGAAACTCTTGAGCAACTCAACCAGGGAAGGGTGGCATTGAAACCAGAGCTCCTTTACCAGCTTCCTTGCCAGGGGTAAGAATCTACAAAACTGTAGAGTGTCGCCAAAACCCTGGTCTGCGAATACCAGCAACGAACCTTGAGAACATTCACCTCCATCCCAGCTCCGAGCCTCTCCCGGGTATTCACGGAGCTTTAAACCGGGGATTTGTGCTCGCGCCTCAAAACCTTTGAATCCAGCCAGGTACTCTCCCCTCAGGAGCTGAAGCAAAGAGAGATTCCAGATTGCCGAAGGGCTGGATGGATTTACATCCAGGACTCTCTGATAGCAATTTATTGCCTCATCGTACTCCGCCTCTTCACGATGATAGTTCCCCAGGTTGATCCAGGCTTCCCAAAATTCTGGATTCAGCGCAAGAGCATGTCGAATGGCTTTCTTGGCCTTCTGATTTTCCCCCTGGCTAAGAAATAGGCTACCCAGGTTATTGTGTGGATCCGCATAGGATTGATCACGGGTAGTAGCCAACTTATAGGCTTCAATTGCCTCATGGTATTTCCCCATTTGTTGGAGACAGAGTCCGAGATTATTGAGAGTCTGTTCATTGCCAGGATCGAGATCGAGTGCCTTCTCAAGGCATTTTCTACATTCTGTTCTCTGGGCCAATTCAAGATGGGCGAGTCCCATTTGGTTCCATAAATCTGCCTGGTTGGGATTCTTACCCCTTTCAACTTCATAGTGTGCCAGGGCTTCGGTCGGTTTTCCCGTACGCAGGCAAAGATCTCCTCTTGCCAGTTCAAGTCCCGAATGACTCGAATCGAGCGCTGCTGCCTTTTTTAACTCAACATCAGCCAGGGTGAATTCCATTAGCTTAATCAGTGCTTTACCAAGATTAATTTTTGCCTCAACCAACTCGGGCGCGAGAAGGGAAGCTTTTTGAAAGGATTCCCTGGCTACTGGGAACTCTTCATTTTTCATCTGGAATACCCCTAGCAGGTTCCAGGCCCTGGGGTAATCAGACTTAAGAGCGAGAACTGACCTGGTCTCTTCTTCGGATTCCTGGTAGCGGCCCAACTTAAATAAGGCGATGGCCAGGTTAAATCGAAAAACCGCGTTTGTGGGGTCCAGATCCGTTGCTCTTCGAAAGGAGTTGGAGGCCCCTAAAAGATCACCTAGCTCAAAAGCTACCGCTCCGGAAAAATACCAGCCTTTGGGATCCCCGGGGGATTGGCTCAGATATTGATGGTAAATATCGTGGGCCTTGGATAGGTTTCCCCCCTGGTGTAATTTTAATGCTCTTTGAAATAAATCCGCAGAAGATTTCAGGCTGTCTGTCATAGTTTCCCCAGATCTCAGAGGGTATTATATTGGTGTCTGGTCTAAATTGTACGTTTTTAATCCATATCAGAATGCAGGAAAAGAATTATGAATGAGTTCAAGGAGAGATTCTCCCAACATGTGAATCAGCTGCAGGAAGATTTTCTCCGCGCTCTTGTAGGGCTGGACCCTCAGGCTGAGATTGTTCGTGATTGTTGGCAGAGAAAGGATTCAGAAGGAAAGCCCGGAGGAGGTGGGGATACAAGGGTATTGCAGGGAGAGGTTATTGAAAAAGCAGGAGTGAATGTTTCCCTGGTATACGGGGCGATGGAGCAGGATTTCGCCAGAGAACTGGGTTCGGAGCAAAACGAGATGTGGGCTACGGGTATCTCTGTGATCGTACATCCGAGGAATCCTCGAATTCCCTCCTTTCACGCGAATTTTCGGTTGATCGAACTGGGATCAAGATCCTGGTTTGGAGGTGGTGCTGATCTTACGCCCTACTATCCCCATGAAGAGGATTTCTTGGCTTTCCATCGTCACTGGAGTGAGGCTTGTTCTCCCTATGGTAACTACCCTGAGATGAAATCAAAGTGCGATCAATACTTTGTGAATGTACATAGAGGTGGTGAAATGAGAGGGGTTGGAGGGATTTTTTTTGATCGCTTTCGCACTGAGAATATCCACAAAGATCTTAAGATGGCTCTTGAGCTCTCAGCGGCGTTTCCAGGTTCTTATCTACCCATTGTCTCTAGAAGAAAGGATGAAACAGCGACACTTGAGGATGAGGAATTTCAGCTTATGAGAAGAGGCAGGTATGCCGAATTCAACCTTCTGCATGATCGCGGCACTGCTTTTGGTTTGCGTACTGGCGGAAGAGTGGAGTCCATTCTGGTTTCCATGCCTCCCCGGTGCACTTTTCCCTATAAATACAAGGCGTGCACAGGCTCAGCTCAAGAGAAGATGCTAAAGTATTATTGGCCCAGAGACTGGGATTTATAGGCTCTGACGGGCTACTAGCCAGTGATCCTCTTGCGCAGTTGCAGTGCCATGTTCGATTTTCTCATCTTTAGGTTTAAGAATTCCACAGAGGCGGAAAAGGCCATGGCGAAGTAGATGTATCCTTTGGGAATATGAAATTCCAATCCTTCACCAATCAAGGAAACTCCCACCATCAGTAGGAAGGAAAGTGCCAGAATCTTAAAGGTCGGGTGCTCCTCCACAAAGTCTCCGATAGGTTTAGCTCCAACCATCATGATTCCTACAGCAATGACAACGGCAAGGACCATAACCTGTAAATGTTTTGCCATTCCCACGGCTGTAATCACAGAGTCCAGGGAAAAGACGATATCGATCACAGCAATTTGTATGAGTACTCCTGAAAAAGAAGCCTTTTCAGGTTCTTTGTCTTGATCTAGTGCCCCTTCCAGGCTGTGGTGAATTTCATGGGTGGATTTCCAAAGTAAAAAAAGTCCTCCTGAAATGAGGATTAAGTCACGACCAGAGAATTCATGTCCTCCAAGCGAGAATAGATTAGTGGTAAGACCCATGACCCAGCTAATCGAGATAAGCAAGAGAATTCGGGCAATCATGGCCAGAGAAAGCCCAATTTTGCGAGCTTTTTCCCTTAAGTTCTCAGGCAGGCGGCCGACTAGAATGGAGATAAAAATAATGTTATCGATTCCGAGTACGATTTCCAGGATTGTGAGAGTGAGTAGTGCAATCCAGGCTGAGGGTTCTACGATCCATTCCATGAGTTAGTTCCTTTCACCATGATTAAGAGTATCTTTTAGAGCCTGTGTCTGGCATTGGAGATTCTAACCATATAACATAGGGGACACAATTCGGGTGGATTCCATGAAGAATCAAGAGAAGGGTGGTTCAATGGCTGGGCAAGAAGAACCCAATCCATTATTGGGAAAAATAGGATCATTTCTGATCCGGGTATTAGTCAAACTTCGATATCGGGTCAACATTCGGGGCCTGGATCGATTACAGGGTGATTCTGGGTTTCTCTTTCTTCCGAACCATCCCTGCCATTTTGATCCCATTATCATGACCTCACATCTCTGGGACCGGTTTCAACCCCGACCCATGGCGATAGATTATTGTTTTTGGACCCCGGTGATGAGCAAAATTCTGAAGTATGTAAAAGGGTTTCCTGTACCTAATTTTCATGAAGGGTTCAGCCAGATCAAAATGCGGCGAATGGAGCGCGTTCTTGAGGAGGTCGGCGAATCACTTGAAAATGGGGCTAATATCGTTATTTATCCCTCTGGAAACCTGATGCGCTCGAACCAGGACAAAATGGGAGGGGTTTCGGGGGTACATACCCTGGTACAGCGCCATAAAGACATGAAAATAGTACTCGTCCGTATCCGGGGGTTATGGGGAAGTATCGGAGGCACGGCATATAGTGCTGGAGTTAGTCCCAAGCCGATGCCGCTCATGAAACGCTGTATTAAGATTTTACTCAAGAACCTGATTTTCTTCACGCCCCGCAGAAAGGTAGACATAGAATTTGTGACTGCCCCGGAGGATTTTCCCTGGAACGCTGAAAAAATGGAGTTTAACCAGTGGCTGGATAACTGGTATTACGCTCCCGGCTACGAAGAACTCACCAGGGTGTCCCTTTGCCGATGGTGGACAGAGTATCCGCAAGAGGTGGAAAAGATAGAGGAGAAGATTGATCTTTCGAGTGTTTCTGAAGAAATCAGAGCAGCGGTTATCGCACAATGTGCCCTGGTAAGTAATATGAAGCCCGAAGAAATCGGTGCAGATCAGAATCTTTCCAACGACCTTGGATTAGATTCTCTGGACATATCTAACCTGCTGATCTGGCTAGATGAGCAGTTTGCGGCACAAGATGTCTCCCTTCCCGAACTGGTGAGTGTGGGTTCAGTCATGGAGATAGCTGCGTCCAGGGGAGGGAAACCCCGCGAAGAGGTATCGTTAAAAGTCATGCCTGGTTGGGAGGAGCTATCCTCAAAGCCCTACCCGGGAAAACCAAAAGGAGCCACCATACAGGAGGCGTTTTTGGAATCTTGTGACAAGATGGATGGCTGGCTTGCCATGGCGGATGATGTTAGTGGAATCACCTCCTGGAAAAAACTGAAAATGGGGGCTGTGCTCTTATCAAGAACCATCAGGGAAATGCCGGGAGACCGCATCGGTATCATGCTGCCGGCTTCGGTGGGAGCGACCATTATCACCATGGCAACTCTGCTTGCCCGTAAGACACCGGTGATGGTGAACTGGACCCTCGGCCCCAAAAATCTGGAACATATTCGGGAGTTAACCGGCATTGAGGTGGTCCTTACCTCCATGAAATTCGTCGATAAAATTGGAGCTGCGGAACTGGGTGATCTGGAAGATTACCTGGTTTTCATGGAGGAGGTTAAAGCGCTAATCAGTCTGGAGGATAAGATTCGTTCTCTATGGGATACTCTCAAATCCGCGCCTCGTCTGCTGCGAGATCTTGAGCTTGATAAGGTAGATCCCGAGGAAGAAGCAGTAATTCTTTTCACCAGCGGCTCTGAGGCAGTACCTAAAGGTGTGCCCTTGAGTCATAGAAACATCATCTGCAATCTAAATGATGTTTTCACCTTCTTTCATTTCTACCCCGAAGATGTGGTATTGAGTTTTCTTCCTCCTTTTCACTCCTTTGGATTTGTAATTACCACGATTATGCCTATCATCAGTGGAGTTAAGATAGCTTATTATCCTAATCCGAACGAAACACGGAAACTTGCCCAGGCAATTCCTCGCTGGAGGACTACCCTGATTTACGGAACCCCTACCTTTCTTGCGGGTATCCTTAACTCTTCCAGCCGCGAGCAGCTCCAGACGGTCCGCGGTATGGGAGGAGGCGCTGAAAAGTTCCCCGATGAGCTATTTGATAAAGCTAAAGAAATGCTTGGAAAAGCCTACGTTGTCGAAGGTTATGGAATTACCGAATGTTCTCCGATTCTGACCATGAACGAACCGTTCCAGGCTCGCCAGGGAGTGGGAAAACCCTTTCCTTCCGTAGAGATCAAGATTGTGCACCAGGAAACCTATGAGCCCATCGAAGAAGATAAGACCGGTATGATTCTCGCACACGGACCCAATATTTTTTCTGGCTACCTGGGAGATGTTGGGAGAGAAGCCTTTATTCACCTGGATGAGAAGCGCTGGTACATCACTGGTGACCTGGGCTGTTTTAATGAAAGTGGCACTCTAGAAATCAAAGGCCGGCAAAAGCGATTCGTAAAAGTTGCCGGTGAGATGGTAAGTCTGCCTGCATTAGAAACGGCTCTCATATCCAAATGGCCAGCTGGAGAAGATGGTCCCATAGTGGCTATTGAAGCAGTTGAAGTTGAGGGTGAGAGACCCAAAATCTGTGGTTTCAGCTCCATAGATCTGAGTCTGGAAGAGATGAATGTAGTTCTCAAGGGAGCTGGTTTTGGAAATGTAGCTCGCCTAAATGATTATCGGCGTATACATCAGATCCCGGTGCTTGGTACCGGTAAAACTGATTATCGAAGCCTCAAGGGTGTCCTGCAGCAAGACGCATAAATCCTGAAAAGGTTTCGATGAAGCGGTTTCTTGGATTCAGCCTCGTAGAATTGGTCTTTACCATTCTTATCTTGGGCCTGTTTATCACTCCGATTGCGTCTCTGTTCCTCGCCAATCGAAAGATTGAGGTATCTGCAAAGAATCTTTTTGTGGCCATGAACCTGGCCAATTCCATGATCTCCCAACTCAGCCATGTGGATGCAGCCAGTCTTGTGGAAATCATGGATATTAAGGATGATGACCTTCCCCTGGGACTCAGCCTCGGAGATCTGGAGCTAAATGCTTGTCCTGATGGATTTTCCAGGATATCGTCACTGGTGAGAAAGAGCTTTGAGAATAGTCTTGGAGAATATTACCTGATCGCTGTAGAGATCCAATGGAACCATTCGTTTACCGGTCAGACCAGGACCTATTCGCTTGAGGATGTCAGGATCATTCCCTGAATTATGCTCTCAAGGCCACGTAACTTTTACCAGGTTGGATCGCTCTTTGATGTTCTTCAGGCCCATTCTGGCCAGACCGGAAACCATAAAGTAATAGGTCTCTCCGCTCGCGGGTTTGAAGCTTCCTAAAGGTTCACGCTTGATCGTGGAGCCTGATACATCGGATATATCCCTCCAACTCTTTTCTGGCCGGAGCCAGGTCCAGGTAGCTCCTAGCCACTGACCACTCCTCTTCACAAAGATCCAGCCGTTAGCATTGAATCCCTTGGGATTATCTTTTCCATAGGCTCGCGGCCAGGAATCTACTGTAGAGTAGTCCATGATGATTCGATTTCCTGAAAAACTGACTTTTAATTCCGCAGTCTGTGCCCATCCTGAAACGTCTGGATATAGCCAGGTTACTCCGCTAAGATCAAAAGAAGATGACGCTTTCTTTTCCAAAATTTCCAGCAGTTTCTTTTTGGACAAAATACCCATGGAAATTTGACCGGCATACTTTAGAGTTTCCCTGAGCGTGGGCTTGCGGCCCAGTCTGGATTGAAAGGCCCATTTCACAAACTTTCTGGGCTTAAGGGTCATGGGATCCTGCCCGGAACCTCCAGTACCTCCGCTTCCAGAACCTGCGGAGCCAGATCCATCTGAGTTTCCACTGCCGGCTCCGCCGGATCCAGTGCTGCTGCCACCCGTACTTCCGGTCCCGGATTCTGTGCTATCTCCATCTGTACCAGCGGAAGACCCCGGCCAGGTATAGGCAACGATATTACTGCGTTCCTTTACGTTGCGTTCAGCCCCCCTGGCAAGGCCGGAAACCATAAAATAGTAGGTTGTGCCAGGGTTCGGTTTCCAGGACTGGAAAGGAGATCTCTTGATGTGATCACCGTTCACAGCACGAATTGATTTTTTAGTCTGCCCCGGTCTTAGCCATTCGAAGGTTGCGGCATACCACCTTCCTGATTCTTCGATGAAAATCCATGGATTAGCAACGACCGCCGTGCCTCCAGTCGAGCCTACGGGCCAGCTATTAGCTTTATCATAATCCAGTACAATACTGGAAGCGCTGGTACTGACTCGCTTCAGGTTAGCTGTGACTCTCCAGCCCGAGACATCAGAGTGGAGCCATTTTACATTGCCCAGGGAGAAGGGTAAGGCAGAATGTAGAGTTGACGGATTTGAAAGGAATAGCAGGGATAGCAGCAACAGTGAACGAATATTCCCAAATGCAATTGATCTGTCCAGATTCCTTTGCTCATCATAGGCGAGCTTAGGTTGGTCAGGAACCTGCAAAACGGTGTACTGTTTGCATTTCGGGTTAGGATAAAAATTCATGGCCAAACCACCTTTACTACATTTGAGCGTTCTTGAATGTTCGAAAGTCCCATGCGCGCTAATCCTGAGACCATGAAATAATAGGTCTTCCCACTTTGGGGTGTAAAGTTGTGCAGCGGAGCACGCTTTATGGTCGTACCAGATACGTCAGACTTGTCTCGCCAGAACTTTTCCGGCCGCAGCCAGGTCCAGGAAGCAGCATGCCATTGTCCGCCCTCTTTGGCGAAAATCCAGCCATTTGCGTTAAACTTCTTGGGTTCTGTAGGAAATTGAACCAGGGGCCAATTGTTTACCTTGTCATAATCCATGGTGATTCTATTGCCAGAAAAGCTTACATTCAATCTGGCGGTTACCTCCCATGAGGAGACATCCTGATATAGCCAGTTAGCCTGTTTCAGGTCAAAAGGTACTAGAATTTCTTCAATGGGATCGGCTCCTAATAGAGTGGTGGATCGGATGCTAAGTGGACCAGAGCTACTGAGCTGAGGAGAAATTTGCCCAAGAAGGGGAGCCGCTGAGAGGGGGGTATGGCCTGTCACCTGGGTGGTAGAATCGGGATTTTGAATTCCTGAAATACTCTGGAATGTTTTTCCCTGAGTTTTCTCGCTGCCAATAGGGGTGCTCAAAAACTGTTCATGACTTCTGGGCTCAACTCCAAGCCGAAGTCGAAGAGAGCGTTCAGTACAGTGCCCTATAGCAGCGGCAATCAGGAACGAAATCGCTAGTTTACTGAACATGAACATTCCAGAAAAGTGCCGGTGAATAGCGATAATAGCGAGCTCTGGTGGCGGGTTCTGTAGGGTCCATTGATGGATCATACCACAGGGTTTGACGGGACTCACCTTCGGCTGGATTTAGCCGGAAATCCCGACAAGCCACAATTCCTCGGAGCTGAAAAGCGGATGGAAAATGCACAGTACCCCTCAAGGCAATGAGCCCCAGGCGAAGATCAGAGTTTCCAGCGACATGAATATCTCCATTTTCGCTCACCAGGGTCAATATTTCTGAATCCGGAAGTTCAAAACTGCCGTTTATCGAGATGTCTCCAGTGCATAAAAGTATTCCTCCACCGCCATCATCAATCCGCAGATTACTTGAAAAATTACAGTTCCCGTTTACTCTTTGAATTCCGCTTAAATTCATCACGTCGGAACCGTCTCGCGTTTCAATCAATTCCTGTAAGGAGTTAAAAATATAGGAGACCTTTGGTTCTGTTCCACGCAACCTATTCCAGGTTTCCGGATCCGCTCTCTCAAAAAGGACATTTCCAGACTTATCAAGCAGGGTGTAGTTTCGTGAGTCGAGGATTTGATAAGGGAGTGCCGGGGAACCCTGGCTGTGGAGTATGGAGAGACCCGGAAAGCTGCCATCGGGAACATAAGCAATAGTCTCGCCCTGGTCTTTCAGCCAGTCCAGGACAGCTGCGTTGTGGTCTTCCACCATCAGCCTGGACATTCTCTGCTGGTATTCCTCAAAGGGATTTGCCGGGTTGATTTCCTTGAAATGTTCCCGGATGGTTTCTATCGCATCCTGTGCCAGATCTCCAGGCCAGTTATTTTGTTCAAAGCCTGGTGGATCAAGGTAAGGTAAATAGCGAATAAGGTTTTCAGAAATTCTCGAAAATCCACTCAAGAGCGCGTACCTTCTCCTTATCTTACCGAGGATTAGTGTGGGGGAGGGCACAGCTCGTGATCCGTGCAATCTAAGCCAGCTTGAAGTTTGAATTTCGTCCTCAGGTGTGAATGAAAATAGACTCCCCAGGATCGGTTCTGCAAGTTCTCTCGACAGCCCTGAACGTGTATAAACGTAGTGAAGGTCTTCATCTTCATTCAGAAAGGTCTTTTTGAGATCCATGGAGAGCATAGGTGCTGAAAAGCTCAGACCTGGGCCGATCATTGAAGCCTGATTTTCTTTCCCTGCGCCCGGCCCTAGTCCCAATATCAGCTCTGAAATTCCTCCCAGGTAGACCCAGCCCTGGTTTTGCAGGAATTTGATTAACTCCAATGGTGTGGAAAAACCTTGTGGTGGAATTCTCTTTCCTCCGTAATAAAGCATCGGTGCCGGATTGAGAGGTCCAGGAGTGAATCTGTCTTCAATTGAGTTGAAAGGAATCCTAAGTTTCTCTCTGACAAAAAGGCCGAATTTTCCAAACTGGGCAGGTTGAATATTGACCAGTCTGACTTCTTGAAAAGAGGTAATCTGAGCTGTAGCGCCGGACACCTCGGCCTTAACTTTGAGTTTGAAAGAAAATGTCTTTTCTGTGGAATCTGACAAGGCGTTCCCAGTACTTGGGAATGCCTTTGGATTGATGACGGCCAGGGTTGATTCAATCTCAGGGCCAATAAAATCGGGAAGATAAGCGGTCAAATTAAGAGGTGAGAGTGTTCCCGGTGTCTGGTCTTTGATGGAATTCAGATAATTGACTAACTCCTTGATGGAAAGAGGAGCTTTTTCATATTTTGGATAAGTAAGCGGATCTGATGAGTTCCAAAAAGCGCGTGCTTGATTGATTTTAGCCCTTGAGAAAGCACTGGCTCTATGGGCAAGGTGATAGGCTTTCTCTTTATTGGCATAGAACATGGCAGCATGATATTTAGCCCTTGCCATGCGGTATCCGAAAAATCCCAGGGCCAGGAGAATGAGTCCAATAAAAATAGTCAGGGGAAGAAGAAAACCCTTTGATCCATTCCTGAAGCGCAGCCTCACTCCCCCGGTTAGAAAGTCAACCATGATGGCTTCTAAGAGACTATCTATGCGATTGCAGTGATCAGTTCTAACCGATCCCTGTCCAGTATCTCCGAACTTTTTTGGGCATGCAGCATTAGAAATAAATGCAGGCAGTCATTCTTCGTATGAATTCCCTGGCTCATTTGATCCAAAGCTTCGACAGCTAGAGCAGTTCCCAGGAATAAAATACAGAATTTGTCGAGTACCTCTCGGATCTGAAGAGATTGCTGGGCAGGATTATGGTCGCAGAGTTCCTGAACCTCCGTCTGAGCTTCCTCAAGTAATTTTTCTAGAGTATCTGCTTCGGGAATCCCGGGCTGCTTTGCGATCAGTTGGGATATGTGTGTGAAGAAATGTTCATGGATACGGTATCGAAGAATGTCTCTTAACACCTGTGCTCTCAGGGTATTGTGAGTTCCTTCCCAGTTTTCACAGACGATACTGTCTCTAAAGAGGCGGGGAAGAGTGGAAAAGGACTCGATGGCCCCGTTGCCCCCCAATACTTCAATGGATTGGCGAATATGCCCAACAGACCACGATGAGGAGATGTACTTAATGGCATTGGTCAGGAGCCTGGCAAGGAGCTTCTTTTTTTTCGATACCTCCGAAGATTCCTCTGAAAGATCCAGTTCATCCTGTAGGTGGGTCAGGTGAAAGGCCGCGGCCTGGATAGCTGTATTTTCACAACGAATTGTGGCAAGGGTTTCTTGTACCAAAGGATATTCCAGAATCGGCTTTCCGAAGGCGACTCTCTCGAGGGCGTATGCGCGAGCGACTTGATAGGCTCGTCTGGCCATGGCGGATACCGTGAAAGTATTATAAATTCTGGAAAGATTAAGAACGTGCTCCATAACCATTTTAAAGCCGTCGGAAATCTCTCCCATCGCAATGGCTTCGGCCTCGCGAAAATCAATTTCTCCTGATGCCATACTGCGGGTGCCCAATTTTTCTTTCAGTCTTCGAAGTGTATAGCGATTGAGGCTTCCATCCTTTAGATGTCTGGGTACCAAAAACAAGCCCAGTCCCCCGGTTCCTTCACGGTTTTCATCAAATCGGGCGGTGAGTAATATCAAATCAGCATTGGCGTTGGAGCAAAACCATTTCTCTCCCGAAATTTTCCAAATCCCGTCTTCCTCTTTGGCCAGAACCGCGTTGAGGCCAACATCTGAGCCCCCCTGAACTTCTGTTAAGAATTGAGCCCCCGTATAATTATCCCTAAAACTGGGATTCAAGAGCTTCTCCAAAAAGGCTTCCTTACCGGGGAAGTCGGGAGTCTTCTGAAAAATTCTCAGTATCCCCGCAGTACAGGCTACCGGGCAATTATGGCCAGCTTCTCCAGCCATGGAAGTAAGATAGAAATGACAGAGGCTTTCCAAAAGACCGCCAGGTTCTGACATAATCTTCATCATGGAGGTGCCATAGATGATATTTCCACACTCATCATAGGATGGATGGTGGATTATCTGCTCCACCCGGCGTCCTATACCGTCATAGGGCTCCAAACGAGGTAAATTAAGCCGAAAATCATTCTCGGAAGCAGCGCTTTCCAAGGAAGGTATTCTGGAGCCTAACTTGGAGAGTCTCTGGACCAGGCTCTGGTTATCGGGAAAATACATTCCCACAGAATGTTGAAGATCCTGGTGTAACTCAAAGGGGTTTTCCCCTAACTTACTTTGCCACCGGGCCAGAGCTTCCCTGCCCTTCAAATGCCCCCCATAGGCTTCCTCGCAGATCGAGTCCAATCCTTCGCTTTCCTGATTCTCAGTCACGCCTAGCCTCCCAGGTTAACCGTCTTGGCTTTTAGCTGCCTTTTCTTCTTCTTATTTGGATTGGTTGGGAAAAGTACATCGCCGAGGTTGGATGAACCTATCTTGCTGTCAGAGAGGTCGGCTTCTATCTTATCCCCCTTCGTTTCCATATTTCCCACGGGATCATCATAATAGAATACGCTGCGTAGACGGTTTTCATGCAGGGCTCTTGTTTTCAATTGGTTTCGGTCAAGAAAAGTTAAGAATGCACCTTTGGTATTCCATTCATGGAGTACCATCGATTCCATAAGAATCAGCTTACTGGGTCGAGAGCTGACCTTGGGAGATATTTTGGTGCCCACAAATTCCCCATCTTCATTGATGGTATAGAGGAACAATCCATCGCGCAGTCTTATGGCCACGAACCTGTCTCCAATTTTGACCCAGTTGGTTAGTCCGGAAGAAATTTTCTTGGTGGCGATTTTAATCTGGTCCGTACCGAAGAGCCAGGTTTCTGAGCGGCCGGTGGTGACGATGAAATTTCGTCCTGGAATGATGTAGGTGGGACGGTCTAAATCAACGGCGATTTCATCGATTCCGAAGCCTACATTACCAATCACGTGGTATTGAAAAGCACTCTTCTGTACGAGCGCGATATTACCCCCATGAGACCAGTTGAGCAGTACTACAAACAAAAGCGCTATTTTGAGATAGCTCATCTTTAACTCCCATTCATCCCCAAAAGTGGAAATTCTATTCTTAGCGAGGAAAGATTGCCTGTCAAGAAAGACTCGTCAAAATTAGACGATTTGGTTTCTCAGATAGGCTCAATCCACACGAAGGGTTTTATATTGAAAGTTCAACCAGGCCTCTACTTCATTCTTATAGAAGCGCGAAAACCTGCGGTCGGTATGTCCACCCGCAAGGATTGTATGTGCCTCATTTGTGCCCAGGTCTGCGATGAAGCGGTAACAAGGACAAAAGGCCGCTTTTTTACCATTATCTATGTATATGGAGCCCTGGACAACGGTAGCTCGACAACCCTCGATCACGATGGGGCCATAATCAAATCCAAAAATCGAAGGGAGTTTCCCGCCAAAAAAGAGGTTGGTCATGGTGGCCTGCTGATTCTCTCCCCAGGTAGGAATTTTCTGGTTCGAGAACTTATCAAGTGTTTTGTGCATAGCTCTGGCGAATACTATTTCCTGTCCCTCTTCTCCGAACCAGAGCTTTTTATGTTCTTCAGGACAATCAAGTAGGATTCGATCAAATATGAAGTAGAAATCCAGAATTCGGCTGGTATCAGAATCAACTTTATCCCAGGCCTCCATCCCGAATAAAGTCTGACCAAAAACTTCCCCCATCAAATCCATATAGACTTTGTGAAAGATGGTTGCTCCCTGGGAATTTCGATCGTAGCAAAGATTCCATTCGGAGAGGATTCTGCCTGCCTTGTTATCCGGTATGTGGGGCCTTAAAACGCTTAGAAATCTCTCCGCCTGCAAGGAATAGAGATCAGACTGAATCCGTTTCATGTCATCGATGCCAAGCTTATCCTTTTGTCGAATCAAATTACGGATTCGATCGGCGCGATAGGAAGCCATACACATATTGACCGACAGGGGTTTCCCAGCCTGGTTGCGATCCTCATTCGCGGTAACGATATAACCTCGTTCCGGATTGTTGATGTAGCTTAGTTGGTCGGGGTCATGAATCCCTTTCCAATCGTAAGAAGAATCCCAGCCTGGAAGGGGGTAAAGTCCCGAATGAACCCGCCTGGGAAGCAGACCGGATTGTTGATAAGCAATATTTCCTTCCCTGTCACCGATGAGCCAATTTGCCGAAATGGTTACCCTTTTAACAAAGTCTTGAACCTCTCGCGCAGACTTTGAATCACCAACACGGGATAGAACCTCCAGGGAATCAACGGTACCAGCAGTATGACCGGAATAGGCACGGGTAAGATAAAAGCCGTCTTCAAGCTCTTTCCTTGGATCAGCTTCCACAATTCCGTGTAGATTTTCATAGACGGTAATGGTTTTAGATGGATTCTTTTTACGGACGATGAGTTCTTCGCGCGCAGATAAAGACTCAAAGTGATCTCCCCTGCGAAACTTCTTATCGCGTATTTCATCGATATAATAGTCAATCATATCCATAAAACCATAAGTGAATCCATAGGATACATAATTCGTACGGCCCATCGTTAACCCGGGGACTCCCGGCATATTCACACCCATCTGAAAGTTGTCACCCACGCTGGCGCAATATTCGAACCAGACAGGCGGCAGGCGATTTACTTCCAGGTGGGGATCATTACATTGGAGCACAGATCCTGTGTGAGACTTGGAAGGCGAAAGAACCCAATTATTACTAGCCTGAATTTTAGGAAGGGAGGTAAGGAAGCGGATTTGATCGGGTATGGCAGGGCGGTAAATTTTAACCTTTCGGAGCATTTCCGGCAGGTCCTCCGGCATCTCATCGAGATGTGGCTCGAAGAGTGCCTTCAATCTAAGATCATCTACTCCTTCCCTTAAACACTTTATGATGACCTTTTCTATATCCTGTTGAGCCTGTGCCAATCCCACGTATCCCATGAGTTTGATAGTGATGAGAGTATCAGCGACACTCCACGGCTCAGGATGGTAACCCACAAGCAGAAACTCCAATGGTCTGCTGTGATGATTCATGTAATAGTTGATTCCCTCACAATAAGATTCACAATACTCCCGTGCAGATTCACTGAGTTTGTGAACTTCTTCTCGTGCCTGGGAACCAAACCCCAGTTCTCTCATGAAGACATCAATCTCATAAGTATCCTCTGAGTCCTTCAGGCATTCGCAGAGTCTCCCCTGGCCAGCTAATCTAACCAGCATCAACTGGGTGATCCGATCCCTGGCATGAACGAATCCCATTGCTGCGGCAAATGTGTTGGAATCGGGAGCCTCGATTTGAACAACTCCATTGGAGTCGCGTCCAAGGCGAAATTCATGGGAACCAATTTTATGTATTTTCATTGGAATTACTCTCCTGGGGGAGTGGGCTTGAGACATTGGTGCTAAAGAGGACAGGAAATGGTATTACAGGATATGATACCTTGCAAGTTCAATACCCATAGGAAGGTCAATCATGAACACCCTCTCTGTTGAAACACAATCTGAAATAACCACAATCCGTCTGTCTAGTGGAAGGGCGAATCCGATCGGCCTGGAAATGATGAGAGAACTTTATAAAGAGATGGTGCGCCTGGACGAGGATGAATCTGTTCGAGGAGTGATTCTTACTGGCAACCCTGGATATTTTTCGGTGGGATTGAATGTCATGGAGCTTGCATCTCTTGATGACCCTGGTTTGGATCGATTCTGGAGGGAGTTCTTTCGATTGATCAAGTCATTGGTAGGCTTCACCAAGCCTCTAATTTGTGCGGTTTCAGGTTATGCTCCAGCTGGCGGCTGTGTTCTTTCTCTATGCTGTGATCGTGTGCTCATGGCGGATGGAGATTTCCGTATCGGTCTCAATGAGATCGAGGTAGGGCTTTTTGTTCCAGAACCGATCCTGCAGCTCATGATCGCCAGAGTTGGAGAGGATCGAGCTTCCCAATTGGTTTTAGACTCAAGATTACTGACACCAGGACAGGCTCAGCGATTTGGACTGGTCCATGAACTATGCAGTGGAAGTGAACTCATGGATAAGGCAGAGGGTATTCTTCGACGCTGGATTAAGTGGCATCCACCGGCATGGACTAAGACAAAGGTCGAGCTCCGTTCAAGGCTTTTAGAAAGCCTTAACCAACCTCCAGATGCCCTGATTGGACGAATCTTTGAACACTGGAAGAGTCCCGGCACCCAGGAATCAATCATGAAGGTTGTTAAATCGCTCAAAAAAGCTTGATCGATACACCTGAAATATATTGACTCTTGGGCTTGAATTTCATACCCTAGCAGGCTTTTTGAATCAGTATATTTTTGTACCACTTTTTTTGGATAAGGGGGAAATCATTACCATGGTTTTAGAGTCCAAAATTGTCGCTGATCGCAATGGCGGTTGGAATAAATAAGAAATCTCATACAAAGGGGCTTGCCAATTGATTTATTGCCATTATGATCCAACCCCACTAGAAGGATCAGAGTAGGAGATAATTCGAAGCAGATAGCTTCATTATTAAATGAATATCGTTCAAGGGGATGGAGACAAAAAGAGATGCGGGAAGTAAGAACAGTAGCGGAATTATACGGTCAGATAATCAGTAAGTATTCCAATCCAAAAGCCCTCAATATTCCGAAAGAAGGGAATTGGAACCATGTTTCCACAGAAGATTTTATTCGCGATGTGCGTTATGTGGCTATGGGCTTTCGAAGTCTTGGCATCAAACGAGGGGATTGCATTGGCCTGATGGGTCCCTCGTCTCCCCACTGGACCATCATCGATTTCGGAATCATTTTAGCCGGGGCTACCAGTGTTCCCTTCTTTGCCAATATCGCTGAAAAGAATTTTCGATTCCAGATTAATGATGCGAAGGTAAAGACTTTTGTTCTTTCAGGTGAAGAGGCATGGGATAAAGGTTCCGAGTATTTTTCCGAACTTGAGAATGTCATTAGAGTTGATGTGGGATCAGATTCAGCAGGTCCTGACGGGCCGCAAATTACAAAGTTGGACCGACTCATTGAACGGGGTAAAGAACTTGATGAAACGAATCCCCAGCTCTTTGACACCATGCTCCTTGATGCCCAGCCAGGCGATTTAATTACAATTATCTACACCAGTGGCAGTACTGGAGTTCCCAAAGGGGTTGAGCTCACACATACCAACCTGGTGGAACAGGTATTGGCCGCAGGTCAGCTAATCCCAGCCTCCTACCAGATTAAAAAGGCCTTGAGCGTATTGCCAACGGCTCATATCTTTGAACGAACCATCACCCTTTTCTATATCGCTTCGGATATTTCACTCTACTTCGTTGATGATATTCAAAAGACCGCAGATTATGCCCGAGAAGTACAGCCCCACATGATGACGGTGGTTCCTCGAATTTTGGAAAAAGTCTACGCCAAAATGTTCTCGAAAGTTGAGCAGGCCAAGGGCCTTGCTCGATTGTTAGGGAAGGCTGCTTTTTCTGTGGCGACAAGTGAGAGTACAGGTTTTAGAAGCATCTTTGAGCCGCTTTTAGACCGGCTGATCTATCAAAAATTTAGAGAGGGCCTTGGAGGCTCGGTCAAAGTAATCATTTCCGGTGGGGCCGCCCTTAATCCTGTTCTGGCCAGGTTTTTCACAGCCGTAGGGATTCCAGTTTTCCAGGGCTATGGCATGACCGAATGTCCTATCATCAGTACAAATCGTCCAGGATATGATCGTTGTGGAACCGTGGGGCAGGTTTTTCCTTCCCTGGAAGTTAAGATTACAGACGAAGGGGAGATCACGGTTAAAGGTCCAGGAGTCATGCGGGGTTATCACAACCGTCCAGATGAAACTGCCGTGACCTTAAGGGACGGCTGGCTTCATACCGGGGATCGCGGCTTCTTCGATAAGGAAGGTTTCCTGTGTATCTCTGGCAGAATCAAAGAATTCCTCAAGACCTCCAACGGAAAGTATGTTTCCCCCATTCCCATTGAGCAGGAGCTTTGCCAGTCATCCCTGGTGGAAGGGGCAATGGTTGTGGCCGATGGAAAGAATTTTGCCTCAGCTCTACTTTTCCTTTGTCCTGTCGCGCTAAAGGAAAAATTCAAGGATTTAGCCTATCAGTCTATGGATTCACTCCTGGCACAGGAATCCATTCGCAGCGAGTTTGAAGGACTGGTCCAGCAGGTTAATCAAAACCTCAATAAATGGGAGCAGCTCAAAACTTTTCGACTGATTCCCAAACCCCTTTCCATTGAAGACGGCGAATTGACACCCACAATGAAAATGAAGCGATTTGCTGTATTAGACAAATATAGAGACATTATTGATTCCATGTATGGAGAGGCAGGAGAACAGATATGAAAGAGCGTCTGGCCATTGTAGGGGGCGTTCGAACCCCCTTTTGTAAAGCGAACGGTGTATTGAAGACCCTTCAGGCAGATGACCTGGGGGCCTTTGCGGTAAAAGAATTAGTATTGCGTACTGGAATTAGAAGTACGGATGTTGATGAACTTATTTTCGGAAATGTGATCCAACCTCCTCAATCAGCAAATTTATCGAGGATACTGGCTGTAAAGGCCCAGCTGCCTATTCCTTGTCCTGCCTACACGGTGAATCGAAACTGTGCATCAGGAATGGAAGCGGTGACCACTGCGGCGAACAAGATTCTCTCCGATGAGGCTGAGATGATCATCGCTGGTGGAACCGAATCCATGAGTAATGTACCAATCCTCTTTGGTCCCAAGATGGTGGGATTGTTGATGAAGCTCAACAAGGCAAAAACTCTTGGGTCCCAACTCAAGGCCTTTAGTTCTTTTCGACCCTCCTTCCTGGCTCCTGTAATTCCAGGTCTGGTGGATCCTCTGTGCGGGCTCTCCATGGGGATGACGGCGGAGTTACTATCCCGAGATTTCACCATATCCCGTAAGGAACAGGATGAGTTTTCTCTCATGAGTCATCAACGGGCCGCTGCAGCGATCAGTGATGGAAAGTTTAGTCGTGAGATTGTTGCCATACCGGTACCTCCCAGGTACGAGTCTATGCAGACCACAGATGATGGGGTTCGCTTTGATTCCAAGCCGGAGGATTTAGCCCGGCTACGCCCGGCGTTTGATAGGATCACAGGGACTGTTACTCCTGGAAATGCCAGTCAAATTACTGACGGAGCCGCTGCGATTCTTCTAATGCGTGAATCCAAAGCAAAGAGCCTGGGACTGGAGCCAATTGGGTTCCTGGTAGATTATGCTTATGCCGCGCTGCAACCCAACCGCATGGGAATGGGACCTGTCTTCGCCACGGCAAAACTTCTCGAAAAGACCGGTAGAAAGCTTGAAGACTTTGATCTCCTGGAAATGAACGAGGCTTTCGCGGCCCAGGTCATTGCCAACGAGCGTGCCTTTGCCAGTGATGAATATGCTCGAGTCAACCTTGGGCGCGACAAGAAAATCGGGGAGATTGATCGTGAAAAGCTCAATGTAAATGGTGGTGCTATCGCGATGGGGCATCCGGTGGGGGCTACTGGTACACGCATGATTATTACCATGCTGCGAGAACTTAAAGAGAGAAATCTAAAGCGTGGTCTGGCAACCCTTTGTGTAGGTGGCGGACAAGGTGCCGCTCTACATGTGGAGGTTAAATAATGGAAAAGTCCTTTAAATTAGATATAGATGCCAAGGGAATTGGTTGGCTGACCTTTGATTATCCGGGAGAAAAAGTTAATAAATTCTCCACGCACGTGATGGAGGAGTTGAACTCTGTTCTTGATGAAGTGGCGGCAAATCCGTCGGTGAGAGCGCTGGTAATCCAAAGTGCCAAGAAAGGGATTTTCATCGCTGGAGCCGATGTTAAGGAAATCTACGACATTATGAGCCAGGGTGAGGAAGTAGCGCCCCTGGTGCAGAAACTGCTTTCTCGTGGACAAGAGACTTTTAATAAACTAGAGCAGTTGCGCTGCCCTACCATTGCAGTGATAGACGGTGCGTGCATGGGCGGAGGAACGGAATTCTCGTTGGCCTGTACCTATCGTGTGGTAACTGATCACGCCAAGACTTCCATCGCATTGCCCGAAGTTAACCTGGGAATCATTCCTGGTTGGGGCGGAACGCAGAGACTACCAAAGCTGATCGGGCTGCAGAATTCCCTGCCCATGATTCTTGGCGGAAAGAAAGTAGACGGGAAAAAGGCCTTCAAACTGAAGTTGGCTGATTCCATCATTCCACATGAATTTCTTAAGGATCGTTTACCTGATTTTGTCGAGTCTTGCCTGAATGCCTCCGGTCGTTCCAAAATTCTAAACGCGAGGACAAACAGGAAGGGAATTCAGAAGGTTCAGGATTATCTCCTGGAGAAGAATCCGCTGGGACGATCCCTGATCTTCTCACAAGCCAGAAAAGGAATCATGAAAAAGACCATGGGCAAATACCCGGCTCCCCTGGCAGCCCTCGATGTTGTGGAGACAACCTATGGATGGCATCTACAAGCTGGGCTAAAAAAGGAACTGGATACCTTCGTCAACCTGACCACAAAGCATGCTGATATTTGCGAGAACCTGGTAAATCTCTTCTTTGTAAATGAAGATCTTAAGAAGGATCCCCAGGTTTTCGTGGATTCTACCCCGAAGAAGGTTGATGTGGCCGGAGTATTGGGCGCTGGAGTCATGGGCGGCGGGATTGCCTGGCTCTTCAGCTACAAAGATATACCCGTACGAATCAAAGACATCCAGTGGGATGCTGTCAGTAAAGGCTTTGAAGCCGCTAATTCTATCTATAAACAACTTCAGAAGATTCGCAAACTCAATACAGGGCAGGTGAATCTAAAGATGCATAAGATTAGTGGAGCAACCGATTATTCCGGTTTTCAAAACGCGGACATAATAGTCGAAGCCGTAGTTGAAAATATGGATCTCAAGAAAAAGGTCTTTGCTGAACTCGAAGAGAAGATACGCCCGGATACCCTGATTTGTTCTAACACTTCTGCTCTTTCGATCACCGAGATGCAAAAGGATCTCAAGCATCCCGAGCGGTTTGTGGGAATGCACTTTTTTAATCCGGTAAACCGCATGCCGCTGGTGGAGATCATTCCGGGGGAGAAGACCAGTAAAGAGACCGTCGCAAGCATGGTTTCACTGGTAAAGAAGCTTGGAAAGACGCCTGTTGTAGTTGGTGACTGCGCTGGCTTTCTTGTGAACAGGGTCTTGATTCCTTCCATGAATGAGGGTTTGCTCATGCTTGAAGAAGGGCTTGAAATTGAGCGTGTAGATAATGCTATCACCCATTTTGGTATGCCCATGGGACCCTTTACCCTGGCAGACGAGGTCGGTAATGATGTTGGTTACAAAGTAGCGTTAATTCTTAACGAGGCCTATGGAGATCGCATGAGCGTACCCCCTACCTTTAAGAAGATCGTTGATGCCGGGCTCTTTGGAAAAAAGATGGGACGTGGGTTTTATATCCATAAAGGAAAAGAAAAAACATTGAATCCTGAGGTCTCAGAGATCTTGGGCACTACCAGACGAAGTCACCTCAGCGCTGAGGAAATGGTAGATCGTTTCGTACTGGTAATGCTCAATGAGGCGTGCCGTTGTCTGGAAGAAAAAATAATAGAAAATCCTGCTTATCTTGATATGGCCATGATTACTGGAACGGGTTTTCCACCCTTCCGAGGCGGGCTGCTGAGATATGCGGATTCAAGAGGAATTCCTACTATTGTTCAAAGAATGAAGGAGTTCAGTGAAAGATTTGGGGAACGGTTCAAACCCTGCAGCCTACTCGAAGAGATGGCCAGCGAAGGGAAAAGTTTTTATGGACCACAGGCCTGAATTGCAGGCCGAGAGGAAAGCTAAACATGGCTAAAGATGATCGCGATATAAAGCAAGTTGAAGAGGAGTCCAAACAGGACGAAGAATTGGTGTTTGATACATCGAAAATGACGGCCGGACAGAAGGAGGCTATGGAAGTAGCCGAGTCGGCACGTGAAAAAGAATGGCGTAAGCCTAGCTTTGCCAGCAAACTTTTCATGGGAGATTTCGATTATGACCTGGTGAAGTCTTTCCCTGCACAAGATGCAGAAGATAAGAAGCTAGGCGACGAATTCCTGAAAAAGGTCGAAGAATTCCTGGTAAACAACCTGGATCCTGAGGAAGTAGATAGAACCAATGAGATCCCCAAGTCTGTCATAGACGGGCTTTTTGAACTGGGTCTTTTTGGGATGAAGGTTCCCAAGGAATATGAGGGTCTTGGTTTTTCCCAGATCAACTATAACCGCGTGGCAACCCTGGTTGCCTCCTACTGTGGGTCAACCGCTACTCTAATCTCCGCTCACCAATCAATTGGTGTACCTAACCCTCTCAAGATGGTAGGAACGGAAGAGCAGAAGAAGCAGTTTTTTCCAAGGCTGGCCAAGCGCTCAATTTCGGCCTTTGCTCTGACCGAGCCCGGCGTTGGTTCCGATCCGGCTAAGATGAGCACCATGGCTACCCCAACGGAGGATGGTCAGCACTATCTTATTAACGGCGAGAAGCTCTGGTGTACCAATGGTCCCCTGGCTGATCTGATGGTGGTAATGACTCGCACTCCCCCGAAAATTGTCAGGGGAAAAGAAAAGCAGCAAATCACCGCATTTATTGTCGAGCGAGATACACCCGGAATTGAAATGTCCCATCGTTGTGAATTTATGGGTCTTGGAGGAATCTATAACTGCCTCTTTAAATTTAAGGACGTCAAAGTTCCCAAGGAGAATATTCTGTGGGCCGAAGGGCGAGGTCTTGCACTTGCTTTGAGGACTCTCAACGCCGGTCGTTTAACTCTTCCAGCAGCCTGTACAGGACTGGGCAAGTACTGTATTGCAGTGAATCGCCGCTGGGGAAAGGATCGCGTCCAATGGGGTAAATCCATCGCGGATCATGAAGCCGGGGCTCAAAAGGTGGCCTTCATCTCCTCCATGACTTTTGCTTGTGAAGCGATCTCTTTGCTGACAAGCGCGTGGACTGATAAGGGTGAAATGGATCTTCGAATTGAAGCTGCCATGGCCAAGCTGTTTTGTACCGAAGCCGCCTGGAAGATGATTGATGAAACGATGCAGTTTCGAGGCGGAAGAGGTTATGAAACCGCTCGTTCCCTCAAAGCTCGTGGTGAAGAAGGATATGCCATTGAGCGGGCCATGCGTGATTCTCGCATCAACCTGATTCTCGAGGGTTCCTCTGAAATCATGAAACTATTCCTGGCTCGTGAAGCAATGGATCCACACCTCAGGTTGGCTGGGGATCTGATCAATCCAAGAACTTCGATTGGGACTAAGCTATCTACGGCTGCCAAATTGGCCGGGTTTTACGGGACCTGGTATCCCAAACAGTTTATCAATGGAAGTTACTTCTCCTCCTATCCGGAAATGGGAGAACTTGGCAAGCACTTCAGCTTTATTGAAAAGAAGGCTCATAAGCTTGCCCGTTCTTTTTTCTTCTACATGGGAGTCTATAGAGATGGACTGGAGAAGAAGCAAATGATTCTGGGACGGCTTGTAGAAGCTGGTACTGAGCTATTTGCCATGGCGGCCACCTGTTCTTATGCCAAGCATCTTTATGATCAGGATAGAACCGATAATTCTCCTTTGGAACTGGCAGATCACTTTTGTACTCTGGCCAGAAGAAGGGTGAACGATACATTGAAGTCTTTGTCTAGCAATGATGATGTCGCTTCCAATGAACTTTCCGCCAAGGTTATGGATGGAAAGATGAAATGGTTGGAAGATGGGATTATTTGGACCGGTCCTAAGGATTAGTTTGTCCTACATGAGGAGAACTTTGATTGAGTTCAATTAAGCAACAACTTCAGATCAAGAATCTTCTCGATCCGGCTCTCAGGTATGAGCCGGATCGAGAAATCTATTACCGTGATTCGCACAACTACACCTATAGGGAATTTGTCCCCAGGGTGCATCGCCTCATGGCGGTGTTAGAGGGTCTTGGTATTGGAAAAGGTGATACGGTGGCAGTCCTGGACTGGGACTCACATCGATACCTGGAGGCCTTTTTTGCCGTTCCTATGGCAGGAGCTATCCTTCATACGGTTAATATTCGCCTCAGTCCCGATCAAATCCTATACACCATGAATCATGCCAAAGATCGATTGGTTCTGGTCCATGAAGACTTTTTACCCCTGCTGGAAAAGCTCCAGGATCATTTGGAAACCGTGGAAGCGTTTGTGATTATCCGCGATGGAGAGGCTAGCACACAGGGTGACTTGAAGAATACCGCAGGGGAATATGAGTCCCTATTGTCGGAGACAACTGAGCTCAGTGATATCAAGGATATTGAGGAAGATACGGTAGCGACTCGATTTTACACCACGGGAACTACGGGAAATCCAAAAGGAGTATCCTTTTCCCATCGACAGTTGGTGTTACATACCATGGCTCTCAGTCATACACTGGCAGGTTTCGGGGCTCCGAGCTTCAATTCCACAGACGTGTATATGCCCCTTACACCAATGTTTCACGTCCATGCCTGGGGAATTCCTTATCTGGCCACAAGCTGGTGTAATAAGCAGATTTATCCAGGGCGTTACGAACCGGATTTAATCCTGGACCTGATAGAGAAACACAAGGTTACTTTTTCTCATTGTGTTCCCACTATTCTGCAAATGGTGTTGGCTCATCCTAATTCGAAAAACGTAGATTTGAGTGATTGGAAGATTATCATTGGAGGTTCGGCACTCTCACCAACCCTGGCGATAGCGGCTGCGGAGAGAGGAATAGATATCTTTACAGGATATGGGATGAGTGAGACCTGTCCTGTTCTTTCTGTTTCCTACCTTCGTGAGGAGACCCGGGCTCTGACTCAAACTGAGCAGATTAGCTACAGGGTACGTGCCGGGATTCCTGTGATCATGGTAGAGCCCAGAATCGGTACGCCCGATGGGAATTCAGAAGTCTCCTCAGGTGAGGGAGAAATTCAGGTTCGTGCCCCCTGGCTGACCGAAGGCTATTATTGTGATGATGAGAAGAGCGAAGAGCTTTGGAAGGGCGACTGGCTTCACACAGGGGATGTTGGAATGGTGGACTCCGAAGGATACCTTCGTATCACCGATCGTATCAAAGACGTGATCAAGTCCGGCGGAGAGTGGATTTCATCTATCGAGTTGGAATCCTTGATCATGGAAATCAAAGGTGTTGAGATAGCAGCGGTAGTAGGGGTTCCCGACGAACAATGGGGAGAACGTCCCTGTGCCTGGATTCAAACCCACCTGGATTCCATAGATCTTGATGCGATTCAAGATCACCTGAAACAGTACGTTGAAAAGGGAAAACTACCGTCCTGGGCCATACCTAACCTGGTGGCTGTAGTGGAGGAGATTCCACGCACCAGTGTCGGCAAAATTGATAAGAAGGAAATCCGTAAGAGAATTTCACAGATGGGAGAATGAAATGCGCGTTCAAGAAATTTTTAAAGATAAGATCTTTGATGGAAAAGTGGTATTCGTTACCGGCGGAGGCAGTGGAATTAACCTGGCCATAGCCAAAAATTTTGCAGCCCTTGGGGCAAATATCGCCATCTGTGGACGCACAGAATCTAAGTTAGAGTCCGCGAAATCTCAGTTGGAGGAGCTTGGTGCCAAAGTGTACGCGGCCCCCGCTGATGTGAGGGACGCGCAGAGAATGACTGAGGTCATCGAAGGTTCTCGCGAGGAATTAGGCCCCATCGATGTGCTGGTGTGTGCCGCAGCGGGGAATTTCTTATGTCCCGCAGAGAAAATGAGCCCAAATGCTTTTAAGTCTGTAGTGGATATCGACTTGATAGGCTCCTTTAATGCCTCTCGGATAGCTTTTGAACAACTCAAGGAAACCAGGGGTTCGATTATCTTTATTTCCGCGGGAATGTCCTATACTCCTTATCATGCCCAGGTCCATGTAGGCGCTGCCAAAGCCGGAATTGATAACCTGATGAAAAATCTTGCGCTGGAATGGGGTCGATTTGGTATCCGGTCTAACAGCATCGTCCCAGGTCCCATTGAAGGCACCGAGGGTATGGATCGCCTGGCACCAGGAAAAGTGGGAGAAAAATTCACCAGGCTGGTACCCCTGGGAAGATTTGGACAGAAAGATGACGTAGCGGAGGCGGCTGTGTATCTAGCCTCTCCATTAGCAAGTTACGTAACCGGTACTGTCTTGATCGTAGATGGAGGTCAAAACCTGCCGGGTTCAGGACCCTTCACCCAATTGGTCATGAGTGAAATGGGGCATAAGGGCTGAGTCAGAGACTACTCAGTCCCTGAAATTTCCAAATTGCAGCGGTATACGCATCTCCTGTTCTTTTTCTTTGAGGGTTGCTATAGCCGTTTGGAGTACGTCCCGCTTTGAGCCGGTCACGCGAATCATTTGATCCTGTAGTTTGGCTTTGACCTTCAGCTTTTCTTCCTTGAGTATCTCCTGGACTTTCTTGGCATCCTCTTTTGAGAGTCCCGAGCGAACATGAATTAGCTGTCGAGCGCTTCTACCGCTTGACGGCACCGGGTCATCATATTTCAACGCAAGGAGTGAGATGCCGCGTTTGACAAGCTTGGTCTGCAAAATGTCCTTTACGGCATCAAGCTTACCCTCCTCAGAACACTTAAGAGTGACCTGGGATCCTTTCTGATCTAAAACAATATCCGATTCGACTCCTTTGAAGTCAAACCGGGTTCGTACCTCACGGCTAGCCTGATCTGCTGCGTTGGACACTTCCGGCCAATCTACTTCAGATGTAATATCAAATGTGGGCATCTGGTTCTCCCTGTAACTGTTGTCCTACTACCGAAATCCGAGTAATTCGATTTTAAAAAAGAGAGTTGAATTCGGGGGAATGGAACCCATGTCATAGCTTCCATAACCAAGGTGCGGAGGTATTTGTACCACGAGGGCCTCTCCTGGTTTCATCTCCGCGACCATCATATTCCATCCATCAATAACCCGTCCTCCCAGGGTAAAGGCAAAAGGCTGGTTTCTTGAATAGGAACTATCAAAGATTTTCCCTGATTTAAGCCAGCCTCCATAATGAACTTTGACTCGCTGTCCCCTTGCTGGCTTTTTGCCTTCGCCTTTCTTCATTACCCAATACTTAAGCTGCCCCAACTTCTTGGCAGGCAGACCCTTGATATCTGGTACTTCAAATCCTTTGGACTTGGCTTTAACTTTGTAGGGAGTTTTAGAGTGGGTAGCAGTCTTGGGCTGAGCCCTAATGTTAGTGGTGGGTTCGCCCTGAGCTTTGGTATGGGTATGAGTATGGTCATGAGTATGATCATGAGTTTTTGAATGGCCCTCAAAGGAGCTTAGCGGAGATCCAAGCGCAAGGACCAACGGTAGGATGAGCAGGCAACTGAGGGTTTTTCTAAACGAGGTGAACATTATTTTTCTTTCCTTTCAAAATCTAATTGAGAGTTCTTTTTATTTGGTATGGATTCAGCGTAAAGAATATACGCCAAAAAACAGAAAATTTCCGCAACTTTTGTCAACCCCACCAAAGTCCAAACCCAGACCCAGATATCAATCTCATAAAGCCGGAACTAGATATGAGGCATCACTCATGTACCTAATTGGATAAACCGCGTAGCAGCGGGTCCTGTCACCTGCGACCCACCCCAATCCATTTCGCTTACTTAGGAGCTATGGGGGCAGGCAATTACTGCCAACGCCAGGCACCTCAAGTTGAGGTGCTTATGGCTTGCTCACCATGCGGGCTTCCTGCCATAGCAGAGCACATGCACCCAATGCTTCGCTACATTCCATGGGGACCCCGTCGCCAGGCGCCACCCGCCCAGACCGCGGTGCAAAATCGATTCTGAGAAAGAACCAAACTGTGGATCACTGTTCCCATAAAAAAAGAAAAGTGAGTCGAGGGCCGGTGCGTGGGTGTTGTAGAGTGTTCATGGGCGAGCATGGTGGTGGTTCGCGACGAAGAGCGTAGCAGAGTTACGGTCAAGGAGTGAACCGCCAGCAGGCGAAGCCCATGGACGCTCTACAACGCCCTAAGTACCGGTTCTCGACTCACCCTACCCAATGGCCCAATTTCTACTTCGCTCAACGGCCCTGTGCCAGCCTTTGATTTGACTGCGCATGTCATTTCGTGAGCCTCTGGGCTCGAAGGCTGTGTCCGCCTGCCATAGCGCCTCAAGTTCATCGGTGGACTTCCAGGTTCCCACAGCCAATCCGGCCAGGTACGCGGCGCCCAGCGCTGTAGTCTCCGTGACTTTTGGGCGTACCACGTCACACCCTAAAAGGTCTGCCTGAAATTGGCATAGAAAGTTGTTGAGACTTGCCCCTCCATCAATTCTCAGTTCGGTCAGCGTTCCACAAAGGTCTCTTTCCATGCTCGTGAGAACATCGAAGCTCTGGTAGGCAATTGCTTCTATTGCTGCTCTTACGATGTGAAAACGGTTGGTATCGCGAGTAAGTCCTACCATGATTCCGCGGGCATAAGGATCCCAATGCGGTGCCCCCAGGCCTACGAAGGCTGGTACGATGTACACTCCGCCGGTGTTCCTGACGAGGGTCGCCATGTCATTAGTTTCAGCTACATCCGTGAACAAGCCCAACCCATCCCTTAACCATTGGACCAGGGCTCCTGCGATGAATACAGACCCCTCCAGGGCATAGGTTGTGGATTCCTGGGTCTTCCAGGCTATTGTAGTGAGTAACCCGGTTTCAGATTCCACAGGCACTTCTCCTGTGTTCATTAAGAGAAAGCAGCCTGTACCATAGGTATTTTTTGCCATTCCCTTTTCGAAACAACCCTGCCCAAAGAGAGCGGCTTGCTGATCGCCCGCGATTCCTGCGATGAGTACCGAGGAATCAAACATTTCCGCATCGGTGGAAGCTACGATTCCTGTGGAGGGAACCACCTTGGGAAGAGCTGAATGGGGTATGGAAAAACGGTTTAGGATTTCTTCATCCCAATCGTTTTTGAAAATATCATATAGCTGGGTCCTTGAGGCGTTTGTCGCATCGGTGATGTGAGTTTTCCCTCCGGTGAGATTCCATATTAGCCAGGAATCCACTGTGCCTACTGCCAGCTTGTCCTCGATTGCCAGTCTCTGTGCCTCTGGTACATTATTCAGGATCCAATGGATTTTGGTTCCTGAGAAATATGGATCGGCGAGGAGGCCTGTTTTTGATCGAATAACCTCTTCAAATCCCTCTTCTTTTAACTCATCACAGAAGGCCGCGGTTCTTCGACACTGCCAGACAATAGCGTTGTACAGAGGCTCTCCGGTTTCCTTATTCCAGGCAATGACTGTCTCTCGCTGATTCGTGATCCCCAGTGCTTCTACCTGGCTCATAGCAGTCTTGGACTTTTCCAAAACAGCAACCATGCAACCCAATTGAGAAAGCCAAATTTCCTGTGGATCTTGTTCAACCCAACCCGAACCTGGATACGTACAGGTGAGGGGCTCACTATGCTGGGCTACGATGTTGCCTTCTCTATTGAATAGGATTGCTCTCGAACTGGTAGTTCCCTGGTCTAAGGCAAGTATCATTCCACTCATTTTCCTATCCTCCCTACTTTCTTTAACTTCCAGGAGCCACGGATCTGGATGGCAAAATCTTTTCAAGTTCTTGCTGCAAGTCTAACTTACCAGCTTCATCTAACTCATAGATGATCTTGGTTCGTCGTAATGCGATATCTTCCACATTGCGTGCCATTTCCTCGCGGACACTATAGTACATTTCAGCATACCAATAGGTTGAAGTGCCAATCGGTTGGCGCAAATGACTATCCTCTAGAGCTAATTTTAGAATGGAGCTCCATCTGGAACCATATCTTAATTTCCAGGTCTCAATCTGTGCTTGTGAAACTCCAAGGTCCTTCGCACTTTCCAACAGCTCTGATTCAGCCTCAAATGAAACCGGCTCACCGCCTGGAAGGGGATCCCTCTGCGTGTCTCCTCGGCCTGGTCCACTTTCGCGCTGTTTCTTTCCAATGCGATTCACGACTTTCACACCCATCGAGCGGTAGGTTGTTAGTTTCCCGCCAAAGATCGCCAGGTATCCTCCACCCTGCCCATCCCAATCCTCTACAATAGTGGACTCCCTGGTGAGTGCGGTAGAGCTGGAACCGCCTGATTCGAGAAGACTCCGAACACCACTATATTCATAGAGAACATCCTCTCTGCTCAAAGAGAGATCCGGAAAATACTCCTTCATATTCGCGAATAGATACTCCTCTTCTTCTGAGGAGACCGGTACATGTCCAAAATCACTGCCGCTATAAACAGTTTCCGTCGTCCCAATGAGCGTATAGTCTCGGCACCAGGGCAACACGAAAATCACCCTTCCATCCTGCGGGAGAATCAGGAATCCATCCTTGTGAATGGGACCACGAATCACAAAATGAATGCCTCGTACATATCTAAGGCCGGGACTTGGCTGTTTATGCTCTACCTTTGAATCCAGCCCTGGTACCCAGGGTCCTGCCGCATTTACCAGAACTTTGGTCCGAGCCTCGTAGTGGGCTCCGGTTTCGGTGTCCCGGAGGCTCAGAGTAAACAAACCAGGTGACCGCTCTAATCCAGTGAGTTCAGTATAGTTTTTTACTGAAGCACCGTAGTTTCTCGCGGACATGACAGTTTCGAGAGTGAGACGTGAGTCGAGGGTCTGGGCGTCGGAATATTGTAATACCTTGACCAGTCCACTTTTTTTTAAGTGAGGCAAAGAAGCGCTCTGGGAAGAATTTAGAAAAGAAGATCTTTGAAGATTATCCTTGCCTGCGAACAAATCATAGAGTTGTGTACCAATCCATACCATCCACCAGGGTCTGCTGGAATTCTTATACACCGGAATGTTAAACCGCAACGGTGTGGCCAGGTGAGGAGCGATCTGTGTCAGGATTCGACGCTCCTTTAGGGCTTCACGGACGAGTGAGAAATTTCCCTGCTCCAGATATCGGATTCCTCCATGAATGAGTTTGGAAGAATTACCTGAAGTCGCATGGCCAAAATCATCCTTCTCAATGAGCAGTGTCCTATAACCCCGTGCTGCTGCTTCACGGGCCACACCGGCACCATTGATTCCACCTCCAACGACAGCTACCTGGAATTCTTCGCTCATGACCCAACCCTATGGTGTAGCCGGCAAAACTTCACCAAGGAACGGCAGAAGTAATTTGGAGAGGCTTTGTAGCCCTTCACCAGTACTTAGTTCTTCTGGCTCCAGGGGGAGGGAGTCAAGCTTTTTCAGTTCCGATCCAGACTTGGATAGAATCCAATCCGCATCTGGTCGGTCAAGAAATGGATCTTTCTCAAGTTGCACCAATTGTAAGGGTGCTCGTAGTTTACCAAGTTCTTTCCGGCTGTGATCACGAAGCTTCTTCCACTCTTTCAAAGTTGAATAATAAATCTTGTGATAACCAGTGGTATCGAGTTCCTGGGGAACCTGGCTGAATTCCAGCCTTTCTCGCGGAAACCCCAACTTGCTAAGCACCTTACCTAATCGGGTTAGTGGCTCTATGAGCATGAGGTCAGGATTTCTCAATCGAAATGCCGGCTGAATAGCAAAAATCGGAATGGAGGCGGTTTTCTGGGCAGCGGATATGATAGCAAGCAGGGCTCCAGCCCCCATACCGCAAAATGTTACTTCCGGACATCGCAGTTTCAACAACGCATAGGCTCTCTCAAAGGAGTAATGCCATTCCTCGAAAGTCACCGCGGCCAAATCTTTGGGCCCAGTTCCGTGACCCTTCAGCCGGGGGCAAATTACGGAGTATCCTTTCGAGTGAAGAATCTCGGCGAGAGACTCCATTTGTTGAGGAGAATGCAGAAGATCATGACACAGGACTACTCCTGGACCACCCTTAGGACCCTCCAGAAAAATGAGTGCATGTTCATCATCCCCTTCTTCAAGATCTTGGAAGGCTGACTTGATTCGATCGACTCGATATTCAGCAGTTTCCTCCTCAATGAGCCGAAGATGAATCTGGGCTTTCAGTTCGTCTACCTTATATCCACATACCTTGCGAAGAATGGAGGTTGCCCGATCCAAAGGCTCCAGTTCATTAGCACAGACCCGCAATTTGTGCTTCAGGCGCACACGGTGAAAATGATAATTCTTGTGATAGGTTTCAGGGATCACCTTTACCGTTTCGTTATCAATATTGAGTAAGCCCTCAGAAACACCAACTTGAAGTATTTCTTCAAAAGCTGGATAAGGTCGGTCTACCAGCAGTCGAATCAGGTTCTCGCGAATGGATGAATGGGTTCGTATGGAATGATCAGATAGGATCATTCGGCAAGATAGAAATAGAATCTGACGAAGTCTTTCCAAGGGTATTTCTTGATCCTCCAGGCAGCGAATCGTATAAGAAAAAACCATATCCATATTGACATGGGTATGGGTATAGATGTCCTGCATGCATCTTTGAATCAATCGACTGCGCTGCCACTCAAGAATAAGATTGTCGATGTCATCACTGCGAAAGAAGCGCTGTAGACCACGTTTGATGGGCATCAGGTAGTTGACCCACTCATCGAGGTGAATCGCTTTGCCAAAAAAATGATCCATATCTGTATCTTTCCATAGGAAAGTAGCTTCGATCACGGCTTCTTCCTCCAGTCGTGAAGGAACTTTTTTTAATAACTTTCTAAGAATTTTTACGGGTAGCTCCCAATCTGTGCGCAGGGGGTAGTAGGTGATGCACAGCGGGGTAATTACAGTTGATTTATGACATATTTCGGAGGGACCTGAGAAGCCATAGGTGGATTCGTAATACTGCATGGCAACCCGATCATTTTCCTCTACAGCCCGGAGATAACTCCGTTTAAAGATTTCGGCTTTTAAGGCCAGAACCGCAGCTCCAGTATGAGGAGGTCCCTGTTTGTCCGGACAATCAAGAACGAATTTCCCGCGATCATAGAGGACTTTATTCTTTACCATATTGCCTTCAGGGAAAATGACCCAGCAGCTTCGCCCGGTCATTAGATCTCCGATGATATGACTATCTCGATTGGGATCTTGAAGCGGGTATGCCCCACACATCTTGAGCCAGACTCCAAACCAGCCAAAGAAGAGTCCTGAATCAGCAAGTGTCGTAATCCTTTTCCCGCGTATCAGGTAGTAGACATAGGGGATAATGGCGGTCTCAAATCGTGTGAAATGACTTGCTACGAATAGCGTGGGGTGGTCGGTAATGTTTTCTTCACCGGCATATCGGACGCGTGTACGGATCAGGTATTTTAAAAAAAATAGAAAAAACTGTTTGGATGCCAGAAAAACGAAATTTTCGAAGTATTTTTTCATAGGCATAAAGCCATGAGACCAGGAGCCAACTCTTTTTTGTTCAGAATTGTTGAGATGATCTCAGCTTCCCCGGGGGCGTCAGTTTACAACAAAAATTACAATTTCTCATGGGAACCCGTCGGCAAACGATGATTGGGTGTGTTGTCATGGGACCTGCGCTGGTTGTATCGTTATTGAGTAAGCCACGATTCGAAACTCTTGTATGTTGATTATCGATTCCCACACCCACGTTCAGAATATTCCAGGTCATGACTGGGATTCCCCACCGGAGAGGTTGATTCCACTTCTCGATCAAGCTGGAATTCATGCCGCCGTTATCATGGGTTATGGGGAAGGGAGCCGCGAGAACCCCGGCCTTGTTGAAGAAATGAAGGCAGCTGCCCGTTCTTTCCCAGGACGGCTGCTTCCCATGGCTCGCCTTCTGCCTTGTGAATCCGCTCCTGAGTATTTAAAACATTTGGTCAGGGATGAAGGGTTTCTCGGATTAAAGCTTCATCCGGTGGGATATCGGCTCGCGCCGGATCACCCTCTTGTATTAGACCTGCTCAAAATGGCCGGTCATCTTTGCGTTCCTACTCTCTTCCATTGCGGTGATGAGGAACATAGTTATCCTCTACAAATAGCCAGAGCGGCCAGATTATGCCCCAAGTCCCGCATTATTCTTGGACACATGGGCGGCTACTTTCATGTGAATGATGCCATTCTTGTAGCCAAGGAAAATCCAAATGTTTACCTGGAAACTTCGGCCATGCCCTATCCCCACTATATTCGTGACGCGGTTCGAGCCCTGGGAGCTCGAAGGGTTCTATTCGGCAGTGATGGCCCAGGTTGTTTGCCTGCTCTTGAATTGGAAAAAGTCTTGCTGGCCGGGCTCGATAAAGATGATTTGGAATGGATCCTGGGAAAATCTTACTTGAAGCTCCTCCTTCCGGAAAATCGAGAACCGCTGGAAGCTCTTTCCACTAAGAAATTCGTTTCTCCCGAGGCCTGGCATAATGATTTAGAGGTTTTTGATCATCGTATCCATTTGGCTTGTGAGCAGAGAATTAAAGATGCGCCATTAGCGTCCCGCAGACTCCTGGGAGCGGCAATTGATGAAATTATCGTGGAAACCCGTGCGAACGGTGTCAAGTCGGGTAACTTGATCCCGGGATTTTGTCGGTCAGGCTACTTTGAAGCTAATGAATATGTTTTGAAGGTCTCCATAGAGAATGGATTTCAACCGGTCGCGCGTGTTAATCCGATGGATTCAAACTGTTTGGCTCAGGCCCTGGGTTGGGGTAAGGAGCGTAAGATTCGAGCGGTTTTTGTTCATCCCTTTGAAGATGGCTTTTGCGCAAATGATGAGCGGGTGGTTCAGCTGGCAAATGAATTGGCCCCTGATGGTGTCACTTTTATTGTAGCTGCAGGATACCCGCTAGGATCTATGCTTGGGCAGTTGGAATCTCTCGCTCAATTGGCTCCAGAAACTAGAATCATAGCGACTTCTGCGGGTCAGATAGACATCTGTGGCTCCCATCTGGAAGAAGCAATGGAGGTATTTCGACGGAATTCGAATCTTGTTGCAGAAACTTCGGGAATCTATCGTCAGGACTTTATTGAGGCACTAGTGAAAAGACTTGGACCCGATAGAGTGATCTTTGGTTCAGGTTATCCTCACTATCACATGGCTTTTGAAACACGTCGTCTCGCATGGCTAGACTTGGATCGAAAGCAGGTTGCCAGGATTTGCTCGGCTCCTAGTCCAAAAGTCGACTAATCCCGCAATTGTTCCGTTTTCCCACAACTTTCGTGACATTTTTCCGAAAGAATATGCATATGTTGTCAACAATTCAACGTGAAGGGGACCTTCATAAGAAGGCATCCCTGCTCAAGGAATACCTGCAGGGAGAGGTACATCTCCTCAATTTATCCCACTTTCTCAAAAATGAGATTGAGACTTCTCAGTCTGGAAGCTGGGTTCGCTACTGCCAGCAGGTTCAGGGCTGGATACGAAAAAGTTTTAGTGAAGAGATGCCGGAATTTTCCGGAAATGAAAGTGTTTCCAACATTGAGCGATTTCTTTCCCTCGGGTATAAGGAAAAGCAAAAAAAAGTTAGGGAATGCAAAAAGGATCCTGGTCGAATTAATCAGATCTTCGGTAATTCTTCCGAAATCACCCTTTTTCTAGAGAGAGATCCGGAGACCCTTAAAGATCTTCTGCGGATTGTAGCAGAGCAAGATTCTTCAAATCCATTTTCAGAACCACAGCAAAAAGTTGTTACCCCCGTACCTCAAAAATTGAGGCCGAAACTAAAGTTTGATTGGAAACATTTTGTAACTAGCTTGTTTCAGTCTTTGATGCAATTTCTTGGCAAGGGAATCATCCCAGTGATGAACCGTTCGAGGCAAGTCATTCCGAAGGTACGTCGGACCTATGACCTTTGTGGTGAGGCCATCGTTTATTTTGGCTCTCTTGTGCAAAAAAAGAGACTTGTTCTTCAGGAGAGAATTAGGAGTTTGGATCTTGTCTTTGTACGAGTTAGAAGCAAGCTGATCAGGTTCTGGAAGACATGGTCCCGTTCTACTATTGATCTGCTTGGTTCATGGGCCTCAGGTCGGCAGAGTTTAGGACTGTACTCAATGATCCCCATTTCCATGTGCCTGGCTTTCTTTTTAACCTGGTCTCCAGAGGACGGGCCGGACCTATCCCAATCTATGGAGATGGTATCCAGTAATCACTCCAACATGCAGGAGTTTCGATATACCGCAGATTCCAAGGTTCTGGATTCCCAAACTCCAGGCACTTCCTCTCCGGATGGATGGAGTGGGGATTTTTTTCAGGAGCTGGTGACTTACCAAAAAGCGGGTAAGGCCAAAAGCCATTCCGGTTCTTTCCAGGAGATGTTTAAGGAAATTCGCAAGTATCGAGGTTCTCTAAATGAGGAGGAAGGGGTTGAGCCGCCTGTAAGGGTAAATCAAGATCATACAGAACTCGCTCAGAAGAATGTAGAGGATTCTATCCATAAAAAAGGAAGTTCTGATTCCGTTGCAATCTCGCTTCCTGTACAAAAGCAGCCAGAAGCAACAGAATTTTCAAACGTTAAGAACGAGGAAACAAAGCCCTTCGTAATGAGTTCAATCAAAGTTTCAAAGGACTCAAAGCAAAGTCTCGCCCAGGATCATAAAGAGAGACCGTTACCAAAGCAGGCGATGGTAACGCCAGAATCCAAGCAAATCCAGAACAGTATCGTGAAGAAGGGCTCAGCGATAGAGGCGATTAATCAAAAGGAGAAAGCGCAAAGGCAGACTCTGGCCTCTTGGAGTGAAGACTTTGCGGAGCAAGACTTTGAGAAGATGCTTCCCGTGGAAGATGTCTTGAATAAGTCTGTTACGATTTTGGTAGTAGGAAAGGAAGCCCAGGGGCGTGCGGATACGGTAATTCTTTCGCGATTTGATCTGGGATCGGGCCAGATGCGTCTGCTCAGTTTTCCCAGGGACACTCGAGTAAAAATCAAGAGAGCTAAAACTGAAATCAAAGATAAGCTCAGTCACACTTTGCGCTGGGGTGGTATCAAGATGCTTAAAGAGTCCTTGGAAGGATTTAGCTCCATCCCCGTGGATTACTATGTTGAAATTGATCTTAAGTTGTTTCGCAAGCTCATTGATGTCATGGGTGGAGTTGATCTAGATGTAGAAGCGAATTACAAATATGTGGATAAAGCCGGAGGATTAACGATTGATTTGAAGAAGGGCCAGCAGATTCTTGATGGAAAGGGCGCTGAAGGCTATGTTCGTTTTAGAGGAGATGGAAGAGGAGATCTAGGAAGAATCCAACGACAGCAAAAATTCATTAGTCGATTCCTGGTAAAGTTGCGTTCTTTGCGCAAGTTTAATTGGGAAAATCTGAAGGTATATGCTCGACTGCCCAGTTTTCTCGTAGACGTGATCCGAGATGTCCGATCCGACATACCCTCTTGGAAATACCTTGAATTTTGGCAGGCATATTCAAAGGTTACCCTGGCTCAAATCCACTTTGGGACCCTGGATGGTAAAGCGGAGTATTTAAAATCAGACGTAGATGGCAAGAAAGTAAGTTACTATCTGACCTCCCATAAACAAATCCTCAGAAGCAGGGAGTGGTTTCTCAAGGGTCGACATAAACTTAGTGTCCGTGGTAACTCTGCCAAATTAAAGACTCGATCCTACGCTTCCGTGAATTGATTTCCAAGTCTTCTCAGATCCCTTGTCTTGAAACCTATCCCTGATTCTTTCGTATTAAATCTGATGCGGTCTCTCTTTAGAGACATTGGCTTACCTACTAGAGAATGAAAATCTACTTTTTGATACCTGTCCTAGCCCTGCTGAGTTCAGTCAGTTTTTGCGCGGGTTCCTCGAAACATGATGGTTCAATCGCGGACTATTTCGAAGGTTTAGAAAAAAAAGATCCCTCTGACCAACCTTCGGAAATAGGATTAGGAGAGTGGCTTGCAAGGGAAGGCGCTTTTGACGATCTCTTCGAAAATGACCCGATGAAGCTGAAAATTCAAAAGGCTCGAGGTCTTGAGAGAGGCGGCAGTGTCGATGAGATATTACGCTCAGTAGTAAGAGATGAAACCTTGTTTCAAGAGACCTGGGAAGATGAACTGCTGGATCTGAAGATCAAGCGCGCCAGTCGTTTGGGCATGAGTGGAAAACACGAAGAGGCAGCCAAATCCCTCGAGGGAGAAGATCTCGGGGGGGTCAAGGCGCATGTGGAGGTGGCAACTCAGTATGGTTTCATCGCAGAGGCTAATGGAATTGCCCGCCAGGAAAAGAGAGATACTTTGGAGTTGATGAAGAAGCATCTGGATCTTGCTTCCCTTGCACTCAGCAGCACTCCTTCCAGGTCTAAGGCTTATTGGGAGTTTAAGATCAGGGATCTTGAACAAAAACGAAGGGATTTGCTGAGCGCTTCTGAGGCGGTGACGCGCAATAGTAAGCCTTCGGCAGGTGCTTTTGAGCGTCATTTTGGTTCGAAACAACCCAACCCAAAACCAGATACAGTTATTGTTCCTAAGCCCAGACCGAATCCAAGACGAGATTCCTCACCGTCTTTGCGAACATCTGATAGAACTCCCGATAACCCAATTTTTAACCTCAGGATTTCCTCTCCACAGGACATTGGAGAAGCGGAGGCCAAAATAGTATTTCAAGGTATGGGATTGATGAACTCCAGGAGATCCTACCAAGATGCCCTCAAGGGCATGAAAATCGGTTATACCTACAGCAGGAAGGGACCACACAGGCTTGACTCCAAGATGAAGCAATGGGTATTCCAGGAATATGTTCTGATGAAGAAGGCCATGGAAAAATATGCAGCTTATCCTGAAATTTCCCAGAGAAAAACTCCACAGCTATATGAAAAATGGATGCAGAAAGCCTCTGTTCACCTGACCGCTATTTCCTCTCCATCCGAACGTTTTCGACTGTTAAAGTCATTGATGACTCAGGAATCGGGGAAGGTTCACTGGAAGAAGTTCAAACCTACCATGGGCGCAGCAGTAGATATTGGGTTCGGTCAGTTTTTACCAGCAACCGCTAAATCGGTTGGTATCAATCCCTATGATCCTGGAGAAAATATCAAGGGAATAGCGATGTATCTCAACAAGTTGATCAGAAGGAAAGGGATGCGAAATGGATTGGCAAGTTACAACGGAGGAAACAAACCTCCAGCAAAGTCATTTGCCTATGCTGATTCAATCATGAACCGCATGGATTCTCTTGTATGAGCCTCTGGTGAGCCGATACCCGGAAATTTTGGAAGTTTCCGGACGGCTGCAAAGTCCCCTGTTCTGTTCATCCTCCTTGGTATTAGCTCCACTAGTACCTTCGTCGTCTTTACAGACAGAGCACTTTTCGCTCGCCCGGAACCTTCCAAAATTTCCGGACATCGACTCACATATTTTAAATTGATCGAATTGTTAAAAGGGTATGATTTTGTGGTTAGAGTCTGAAAAACTTGGGATTATGAAACATGATGCCGGATTAAATGAGCCAAGTTGGTAGGTACTATGGATCATATCTTATCAATTGAAAAAAAAGGGACTGTGATAACAGGTGTTGATGAGCTTGAAATCATCGGAGATCAAGCAGGTCTAAAATATCTTAAGGAGTGTATCGAGAATCTCCTTAACTGTGAAGACAGTCATATACACTTAATATCAGAGGACTGGGCAGGTAATGAGATTGCATCAACTCCAATTGTGAAGGGAAATTCCACCATTCATAAGGTGACTTTGGTTAAACTAGAATAAAACAATGATTTTGATTCTGAGATGTTAAGCACCACATACGCCGCCCTTGCCTTACGTTGTTCGCTATTAATACCTAGCCCCAGTCCCCGACTCCCTAAACTTCTTTGCCCAATTGGCTGCGGCCCAACCTATGAGTAGGGAGGCGGCGAAAAAGGCCAGAAATCTTGGATCGCTAAAAGAGGTCCCGAGGAATACGAATGCGGCTATTCCTGGCAGGGTTCCTACGAAGGTTCCTAAAACATAGGGTTTGAAGGGGATTTGGGTTGCTCCGCACAGATAGCTCACCGGGTCGTAGGGTAGGTATAGCATTCTCATCAGGAAGACTGATAGAAAATCATTTTCTTTCATCTGGTTTAAGATTCCGGATATACGGGAATTGGATCGATCCATCCTGAGAAAGAAATCTGCGGCGAAATATCGTCCCACGACGTAAGCTAACCAGGAACTCAGATTTTCTCCTACGATAGTTAGCAGGATTCCGATGGTTGGTCCGAAGAGTACTCCCGCGACAGTACAGGGAATGGTCGGGGGTATTAAGAGAAGTGGTCTAATCATATAGAGGCCTATAAAGAGAAGCAGTCCGAAAACTCCCGTTTTCTGAAACCATCTCCGGGCCAGGTCTGGGTAGTCCATGATGCTCATTTCAAAATAGAAATGGGCATAAATCAGCGTGCATATTGAGATGCCCCAGAGTGCCAGGAGAATCCAACGAAATCTTCTTTTCATGGGATTTAGAGAATTCCCGTCCTCTGTAGGAACCAGTAGGTTCCCAGTAGGATTAAAAACCAGGACCCATAGCGCACAGTCCCGTGATCCAGTCGGGTGCTTTTTGAGATCAGGAGCAGCAGGGGGTAAACGAGAACCAGGATTAGCATTTGACCGATTTCTACTCCAAGGTTAAAAGAAACTGTTGCAAGGATCAGATCCCATCCAGCAATGCCGGTAGCTTCAAAAGTATAGGCAAAGCCAACTCCATGAATAAGACCCAGTAAAAATGTAATTCTCCAGCGTCCCCCGGGGTGGGGAAAAAAGAGATTCTCAACTCCAATCCAAACGATTGTTAGTGCAATCAGGCTTTCGGTGATTCCTGCAGGCAGACTGAGTAGACCCAGGGCAGCAAGTAACAGGGTGATGCTATGGGCGAGGGTGAAGGAGGTTACCACCCAGATCAAATTCTTAAGGTTCCTGACGATGAGGAGAATTCCCAGCAGAAAGGCAATGTGATCGGAGCCAATCAGGATATGGTGAATACCTAGTGAAATAAATGGAGTGAGGGGAGCGCTCTTAGAATTGGTAGACTGATCTCGGTGCCTGTTCGCGGTTTTTACAAGCTCTTTGGGGGAGCTTGTGACAGGAGCGGCAGGACTGGCTCCACCACCAGAGACGGGGTCATCGTATAAAGGAAAGCGGTATTCACTGAAGGTGGAAATTACGCGATCAATCTTTCCCTTCCCATAAATCGTGATCAGGTTCTTTTGCAAAGGAGTATTTTCAAAGAAGAGAGTATTTTGCACCAGGAGGGGTAGGTTTTCTTTGGCGGGTACTGAAAAGCGAACCTCCATGTAGGGTTTACTTTGACCTCGCGCTCTCAGAAACTGAAGGCTTGAGGTGGTTGGATTTAGTCTGGAATTTCCCTGAAGAAAGTGAACTCGCTCAAGGACGTAGGAAAGGATCTCAGTACGCTTTTGAGAAATGGACATTCCCGACTCTGCCCCCCCTTTAAACGTCTTTATGACCGTGCCCATCGGGATCTTGATTTTGGTGTCCAAAATTTCAGAATTAAGAGTTATGGTGGTATCAGTGACATCCAGGGGATGGGAAATCAAAGAGAGCGTCGTGAACGAGAGTGAAGCGATAAGGAATAGGAAATTCCTAATAATCGAGACGGGCAAGAGCATCTTCATATCTCATCTGGGGACTGCAGACTCGTTTGCTGCAGACAAGGAAGCTGTGATTTTCTTTCTCTTGAATCACACTATCAGGTTTCAACCCCGCTACCCCCAGTCTTTTTGAAGGGCTTTCAATCAGGTGAAGATCGGGATGGAACTTTTGAAGAAAGCTTAACCTTGTTTTTAATTCAAGAGACTTGGAACTGGTTATGGTAAAAAGGCCATGGAGCCAGGTGTCCAGAGCGCCCAGGGCCTGGGTGCATCCGGCTGAAAATTTTTTCAGGATATGTGCCTGTTTTTGAAGGATATTGGAAAGAATCTCACGGTAGGTTTCCTCGTCATAGAGATCGGCCAGTCTGGCCAGGTTTTCCAGACAAATCCCCTGACCGGAAGGGATTGAATGATCCATGAGTGAGGATTCACGATGGAAGAGTACTTCATGTTCGGCGGAGGTGAAATGAAATCGACCCCGCTCAGAATCATAGAATTGAGAGTTCACGAAGTCCTGGTATTTTTTGGCCAGATGAAGTTTGCTTTCTTCCTGTGTAACACGGTGAAGATGGATCAGTGCGCGTATGTAATAGGTATAGTCATCGAGAAAACCAGCCTGTTTGCTCTGCCCTTCCGCACGAACACTATAAAGCCTCGTTTCATCTGCCTTCATTTGACTTTCAAGAAGTTCATGGCATCCCTGGACTGCTATAAGAAATTTCTGGTCTGAGGTAATTTCAAAGAGATGGAGTAGGCCGTCCATAGCCATGGCATTCCAGGACAATAGAATCTTCGTATCCGTATCGGGAGCAATTCGCTTTTTTCGAAACTGATAGGCTTTGGATCTAAGTGAATCAAGTTCCTTTCTCATCACATAGGGAAGCAGTCCGCTTTCGGGTTCTGCGAGATCCTCATAGTAGTCATGGTTGTGATGGGGAACATAGGTTTGAAGCTCAAAGTTTGCCGGACCTTCCATTCCATACAACTTCTGGAAGAGCCTCTTCTCGGACGCATTAAGAAAGGATTCAAGATCTTGCTCCTCATATACGTAGAATTTTCCTTCCTCTCCTTCGGAGTCGGCGTGTTGTGTGGAGTAAAAACCACCCTCGTCCGAGAGCATTTCAGAAAGAATAAAGTTACCGATTCTGAGGGCAGTTTCTTTATAAAATTCCCTGCCGAATAATCGATATGCATTTGAATAGGTGCTAAGGAGAAGACCATTGTCATAGAGCATCTTTTCAAAGTGTGGGACCAGCAGAGAACGATCGGTAGAATAGCGATGAAAGCCGCCTCCAATCTGATCGAATAAACCTCCCCGCCCCATGGAGATTAAAGTTTTCTCCAGAACTTTTGCAGCCCCGCTCTCCCGGGTACGAAAGGTGTGGCGAAGCAATAGGTCCAGGTGAGCTACATGAGGAAATTTTGGAGCATCGCCAAAACCGCCAAAGACTGGATCAAAATCCGATTCCACTTCTCCCACGGCATCGAGAATCCATTGGAAAGAAGGTTCTTCCTCAATTTCAGACTGGGTTGAATCAATTTCTTTCAGTATCTTTCTCAGGTTTTCTATGTTGTGGCTTACATCCTGAGGATTCTTGTGGAAGGTATTCTGAGCCCACTCGAGAATTTGAGGAAAAGAAGGAAGACCATAACGAGGTTCAGGAGGAAAATAAGTGCCTCCATAAAAGGGTTCACCCGTAGGAGTTAAGATTGCCGACAGGGGCCAACCTCCCTCCCTGGTGAGGAGCTGAATGGCATTCATGTAAACTGAATCGATGTCGGGTCTTTCCTCGCGGTCTACCTTAATAGAGACGAATTTTTCATTGAGAATGGATGCGATGGTTAAATTTTCAAAGCACTCCCTGGACATGACATGGCACCAGTGGCAGGCGGAGTAACCGATACTCAAAAAAATAGGTTTGTTTTGAGTTGCGGCGGCTTCAAAAGCTTCCTTACCCCAGGCATACCAGTGCACGGGTTGCTTTGCATGCATCTTTAGATAGGGACTGGTTTCCTGTTTGAGTCTGTTCATGAATTCAGGCGCGGCATCTTTTTGGAAACAAGGATTCACCCGGAGATGCGGGAGATCATACCTGATATACTACAGCAATGGTAACCAGTGGCTATTTTGAAGATGAAATAGAGGTCCAAAAGCATTTGGAATTCGCTTTAGAACTAAAGGATTGTTCATGGTAGTGATGAAATTCGGGGGGGCCTCCCTCTCTGATTTAAAGAACTTTCTAAATGTGGTTTCCTTCATCCAGGATCATGCTCAGGAACAGAAGGGAATCACGGTTGTAGTCTCAGCCATGAAGGATGTAACTCAGCGCCTCATAGATGCGTCTACTGAAGCGGAACATCGTAATTTTTCCGTAAGTGATGAACATCTTGACTGGATTTATAACCAGCATAAAGAGGTTCTTGAGGGAATAAAGGAGGGTGAGGATAAAGAAGCTGCCGAGTCGATTCTAAGGGAGGCATTGGAAGAGCTGCGCTCTTTGTGTCACGCCGTGGGGGCTTTACAAGAATGTACTCCAAGGGCTAAGGACCTTATCTTGAGCTTTGGAGAGAGGTTGTCTTCGTGCTTTCTTAGTGCTTTGCTGCGCCAGGCTGGTGTCGATGCAGTCCAAATTCCTGGAGAAGGACTCATCGTCACGGATGAACAGTTCGGATCAGCCTATCCTCTTGAAGAGTCGACTAATAACAACGTGCAGAAGGTGTTGAAGCCCTTGTTTAAGAAAGAGACAATTCCCGTAGTAGCTGGATTCACCGGGGCAACTCAATCTGGTCAGACCACAACTCTGGGCAGGGGCGGAACTGATTTTACCGCTTCAATCCTGGGAGCCAGTCTAGGAGCGCAAGCTGTATGGTTTATGAAGGAAGTAGATGGCATCATGAGTGCTGATCCTCAAACCGTACATACAGCCAGAACCATCGAAGTAATGAGTTATCAAGAGGTGGCAGAGCTCTCCTTTTTTGGTGCCAAAGTACTTCATCCGGTAGCCATCCATCCTCTTAAGCAGAAGAAGATTTCCGCTTACATTAAGAACGTTTATAAACACACCTTTCAAGGAACCCTTGTGGAGCATTCTCCCGATAATCATAAACAGGGGCCCAAGGCTGTTACAGCGATCAGTGACGTAAGCATGATATCGGTGGAAGGAGATGGGATGATTGGGATTCCCGGAGTGGCGGGAAGAGCCTTTATGAGTATCGCTAAGCATGGTGTAAATATTCTGATGATTTCCCAAACCTGTTCCGAACAAAATATCTGTCTTGCTGTTAAGAAAGAGGATCAGGCAGGAACACTTCGGGCATTGTCTCAAGAATTTGAGCTGGAGATTCTACAGGGTCGCATTGACCGTGTGATGGCTCGTGATGATGTAGCCATAATCAGCCTTGTCGGTGCTGGAATGAGTGGAGTACCGGGTATCGCCGGAAAACTCTTTTGGCTGGTAGGTGAGAATCAGATTAACGTTTTGATGATCGCCCAGGGATCCTCGGAGGTCAATATTTCCTTCCTGTTGGAATCCAAGGATGTTAAGCGGGGTATGCGCTGTATTCATGATGGATTTGAACTGGGAGCCCTAAATGATTGAAATTGGTCTCATTCAACTGGGCGTGGGCACCATCGGGAGAGAACTTCTCTCTCAGGTAAGGAGGCTCGGCCTAAACGAAAAAATTTCTTTCAAATGGTTAGGAATCTTCAGATCACAAGCAGCCCTAATTGATTCCGGTGGACTGGAACAAACTAAGATAGATGCATTCATTCAGGGTGCTAAATTTCCCGAAGTTGTAGAGAATTTTACGCACTCAGATCTTCTGAAAAAGATATTTCGAGAATTTGGAGGCACGACTCTTCTTGTAGACGTCACAGCCAGCGATCAAACGCAGCAATATTTTGAATTAGCGCTTGAGCACGGTGCGGGGGTCGTGAGCGCAAACAAGATACCCTTTAGCTCTGCACTCACTAATTTTGAATCAATGATGGACTCTAATGGCTATCTTTATAGTCCTGTTCGTATGGAGGCAACCGTGGGAGCCGGCCTGCCTATCCTGAGTTCGCTTGCGGGTCTTATTGAAACTGGTGACGAAGTCCTGGAAATTCAGGGATGTTTTTCTGGTACGCTGGGTTTCCTATTCAGTAGTTTAAGTGCTTCAAAGAGTTTTTCTGAATCCCTGAGTCAGGCTCAGGATGGAGGGATGACCGAACCCGATCCCCGTGAAGATCTCTCAGGGATGGATGTAGCACGGAAGGTGCTCATACTCTCCAGACTTCTAGGATGGAAGGGAGAATTGGAAGATGTTAAGGTAGAAAATCTCATCCCGGAATCCTATCGTAAGTTGAGCTTGGATGAATTTGGAGCCCGTTGCGGTGAGCTTAATGCCCATTTTGAAGAACGAGTATTAAAGGCCCGCTCCGAGAGAAAGGTATTGAGGTATATTGGGATGGTTTCTGCACAGGGGCTTAGAGTGGAAGTTCGTGAAGTCTCTGAAGATTCCGTAATTGGCAGTCTCGAAGGTGCGGATAATCTATGCGTGATTAGAACCAGGCGATATTCCCAGCCTCTGATCATAAGGGGACCTGGAGCGGGTCCATCGGTCACAGCCGCGGGAGTCTTTCATGATATTCTTGAATTAGCCCGGATACTTCCAAGGAGATAGATATGAAGAAGATTGGGGTTGGAATTCTGGGGGCTACCGGAATGGCGGGTCAGCGATACCTTCAGTTGCTGGAAAAACATCCCACCTTCGAAGTCAGAGTTTTAGTGGCATCTCAGCGCTCCGCGGGAAAGACCTATGGCCAGGCTGTAGAAGGGCGCTGGCTCATGCAGACCCCTATTCCTGAGAATATCAGGGATCTCAAGGTAGAGTCCCTTGATTCACCTGAATTGGTAAAGGAGCGATGTAGCCTGGTTTTCAGTGCCATAGATTCAGAACCCGCCAGGGAATGGGAGCCTCGCTATGCGGCCGCGGGTCTGAAAGTAGTGTCTAATGCCTCTTCATACCGAAAAGACCCCCTGGTGCCGGTGCTGATTCCTGAGCTCAATCCCCATCACCTGGATATTCTTCCCCTCCAACGAGAAATCAAGGGATTTCAAGAAGGATTTTTGACGGTCAAACCGAATTGTTCTCTCCAATCCTACCTCCTGCCTCTCTATGTGCTCCACAGAAGATATGTTCTAGAGGAAGTGGTAGTTACTACATTACAGGCTCTTTCCGGTGCGGGTTACCCTGGAGTTGCTTCGCTTAACGCTTTAGATAATTGTGTCCCCTACATTGCGGGAGAGGAGGAGAAGTCTGAGCAGGAACCTCTTAAAATCCTCGGAGAGGTTGGAGAGCAGGGAATACTATCCAATCCAGAAATAAAGATCTCCGCTCATTGCAATCGAGTTCCTGTTCTTGATGGTCACCTCGCATGCGTATCTGCTAAGTTCAGAGAAGCGCCAGAGTTGGCCGCGATTCCAGGGCTCTGGGAAGAATTTCGGGCCCGCCCCCAGGAATTAAGTCTGCCCAGTGCCCCAGGACAGCCTATCCGGTACCTCCACGAACCCGATCGTCCTCAAACCAGGCTCGACCGAGACTTTGAGAATGGTATGGGAATCACAGTAGGTCGATTGAGAAGCTGTAATGTACACCAGATCCGTTTCACTTGCTTATCTCATAACACTATAAGGGGCGCGGCAGGAGGAGGTATCCTCATAGCGGAGCTAATGAAAGCGAGTAATCTATTGTGAATCTCAAACGTGCGTTCGCTCCCTGCTCAATAGGAAATGTAGGTCCTGGCTTTGATGTCTTTGGATTAGCGCTTGAGGGTCCCGGGGATGAGGTCGAAGCAGTTCGAATCCAGAAACCCGGAGTTCGAATCCTTATGATTGAAGGTGACGAAGGCCGCCTACCCAAAGAAGCTGACAAGAACACCGCTGGAATCGCCGCTCGTGAGACTCTTCATTTGATCAGGGCAAAGACTGGTGAAGAATTCGGGGTAGAGTTGTCTCTTTTTAAGGGGCTGCCTCTTAATTCGGGGCTGGGGTCAAGTGCAGCTTCGGCAGCTGCTGCCGCCGTTGCGGTAAATGCTTTGGCAAAGGTCCCGCTGGAGAAAGAATCCCTGCTGGGACCCTGTATTGAAGCCGAATCGGCAGTTTCCGGATATCACGCGGATAATGTGGCTCCATCTTTGTTGGGAGGATTTCTGGTCATCGAGAGCATGAAACCGCTGCGCTGGAGCCGAATCATTCCAGATTTTGAAATTCCACTGGGAATCATTACACCTGATCTTGAGGTGTCGACCAAGAGCGCGCGGGAGGTTATCCCCAAGCTTGTGGATCTGCCTAGCGTGATAGAACAGCTTTCTTCTGTGAGCACTATGCTATGCGGTCTCTATGAAAAAGATTTGCTCAAACTCTCGCGTGGGATTGATGATCACATCATTGAGCCTGCAAGAGCTGAACTGGTTGAAGGTTTCGCTCAGGTGAAGATACAAGCGATGACTGGGGGAGCACTGTGTTTTTCCCTGAGTGGTTCGGGACCCACCATATTCTTCACTTGTGCCGATACCAATAGGGTTAGAAAACTTCTCTCGACTCTAAAATCCTACTGGGGTTCCATGGGAGTAAAGGCTACTGCTCGAGAGGTTAGGATTGACAGCGATGGTGCCAGGGTCTTGGACTGAATCATGTTCATTAGAGTGTATTGAATGCCACAAAACCTATCCATGGGATCACCCAGACTCCCTGTGTTCATGCGGAGATTTACTGGAAGTGAATTCAAACCTGACCCATGATGTTCAGGCGTTAAAATCACTATGGGACCAACGAAGACTCTCTCGCTCTCCCGCAGATCGTTCAGGAGTCTTTCGCTATCGTGAAATGGTACTCCCGCTGCCAGAGGAATTCGTGGTTACACGAGGGGAGGGGAACACCAATCTGTATAGCTCGTCCCAGCTAGATCAATTCTGTGATCTAACCCGCTTGGTTCTAAAACACGAGGGTGAAAATCCTACGGGTTCCTTCAAGGATCGGGGGATGGCTACGGCGACTAGTATTGGAAAGCTCATTGGAGCGAAGGCTGTGGTTTGCGCGTCCACGGGAAATACTTCAGCTTCCATGGCCTCTTTTGCCGCCATTGCGGGGATGAAAGCCGTGGTGCTCATACCAAGAGGAAAGATTGCCCTGGGAAAGCTGTCTCAGTCCCTTGCCTATGGTGCTCTTACACTCGAGGTAGAAGGGGATTTTGACCAGGCTCTTGAAATGGTTCGGGAAGCGAGTTATGAAAAAGGTATTTACCTGATGAACTCAGTGAATCCCTATCGAATTGAAGGCCAGAAATCAATCCTCATCGAAGCCCTCGATGATCTACGCTGGGAACTCCCCGACTGGATTGTTTTACCCGGCGGGAACCTCGGCAATACTTCAGCAATTGGCAAAGCCCTGAGGGAACTGTATAAGGCTGGTTTCATCTCGAAAATGCCGAGGGTAGCTGTGATTCAGGCAAGGGGAGCGAATCCCTTCTATCAGATGATTCAGGCAGGAAGTATCTCCTTGAAACCTATGGCTGCCAACACCATGGCCACCGCCATTCAAATAGGAAACCCCGTGAGTTGGAAAAAGGCTCAACGAATTATCAAGGAAACAAATGGAGTTGTAGAGGAGCTGAGTGAAGAGGAAATTAGAGGCGCGAAGGAAGCGGTGGACCGAGCGGGTATTGGTGCTGAACCTGCCTCCTGCTGTACTGTAGGAGGAATTCAAAAATTAGTCTCAAAAGGTGTTATCTCAAAGAATGACTCCGTGCTAGGCATTCTCACAGGTAATCTCCTCAAGGATCCCCAGGCAACCCTGGAAATACATTCGGGCGACGCTTCCGGCGGTGGAATCCGCCAGGTCTCAGGAAAGCAAGAACTCTTCCAGGCTCTTGATGAGATATTGTGAACCGAGATCCGCGGAGTTCATAGTTTCGCGACCATGAAATTCCCACACCCGGGACGAATAATTCTCTCTTCTCTATACCCCATTCTCTCTTTCCCAATTTGACCCTTGAGGGAACTTGATTGACATGAGTAAATTGTGTGATTACAGTGCTTAAAAAACTAGTTGAGAGGTGAGAAATGGTTCTGAGAGGCTGTAATGGTTAAAAAGGACATCATCTCTATTCGTGACTTTAGCAGAGAAGAGCTAATTCACATACTCGATAAAGCTAAAGAACTTTCAGCTGACTCCGAAAAGCACACCTATCTTCAAGGTAAGATTCTTGGCACGGTCTTCTATGAGACCTCCACGAGAACAAAAATTTCCTTCAATGTTGCTATGAAACGCCTCGGGGGGAATGTAATTGGCTTCTCTCATATTAAGAATAGCTCTTTCATTAAGGGAGAATCTTTCTATGACACGATGAAGATATTAGAGGGGTACTGCGATATTATCGCGCTAAGAGCACCCTGGGAAGGTGCCGCTCGTTATGCGGGTGAAATTGTCTCAGTTCCTGTGATCAATGCTGGAGATGGAGCTAACCAGCATCCTAGCCAAACCTTGCTTGATCTTTACACCATTCGAGAAACCCAGGGAAGGCTGGATTCATTAAACATCGGTATCATGGGTGATTTGAAATACGGGCGAACGGTCCATTCCCTTCTCATGGCATTAGCTCATTTTGACTGTAAAATCAGTATGTTCTCTCCCCCGTCTCTAAGAGTTCCCTCCAGGTTTAAAAAATTTCTCTCAGAAGGGAATATCGAATTTCAGGAGTTCGAAGACTATAAGGACTCTGTGAATGATCTTGATATCCTTTACGTGACCAGGGTTCAAAAGGAACGTTTTGGAGATGAGAGGGAGTATAAAAAAGTCAGCAACGCTTATCATTTAAAGAAGGCGGATATCTTGGATGTAAAATCTAATTTTAGAATTCTGCACCCGCTGCCCAGGGTGGATGAAATAAACCAAAATGTGGATTCTACAGAGCATGCCGCTTATTTTCAGCAGGCTCGCAATGGTGTAACCGTGCGTGAAGCTCTGATTTACCTACTCTTAATGAGGTGAGCAAGATGTCCAAGCAAATCCAGTTCATCGGAGATGGAACGGTCATAGACCATATTAAAGCTGGTGAGGCTCTTAAGGTCCTCGAAGTGCTCAAACTCATTAAGCTCATTAAAAGGGGAAACTGCAAAGTCATGATTGGCTGCAATTTTGAGAGTGGTCACCATGATGCTAAGGACTTTATCAAAATCAATAATGCATTCCTTGAACCCAAAGACCTCAATAGAATTTCACTTCTAGCGCCGGATGCAACGATCAGTGTGATTAGAAACTTCAAGATTGTAGAGAAATACAAGGTCAATGTAGAGAAGGAACTCAATGATATTCTTTGCTGCCTGAATCCAAGCTGCATCACGAATTTTGAAAAAATTCCTTCCAAATTTTATTCCCGTAACCACGGACCGGGCGTCTTTGAGTGCCACTATTGTGAAGGTACCATAAATGAAAAGGAATTAAAGTTTGTCTGAGATCTCTGGTGCGAGAGTAGCCAGGATTCTGGTCGATGTTGGAGCTCTGAAAATTTGCCTGGAAAAGCCCTTCCGATTTGCGAGCGGGATGCTAAGTCCTGTTTATTGCGACAATCGAATTCTACTTTCAAATCCAAATCAAAGAAATAGTATCATTTCTGAATTTGTGAAGAGAGTTGATCTGGAAAACATAGATGCGATAGCAGGAACAGCCACCGCTGGCATACCCCATGCGGCCTGGCTTGCTCACGAACTCGATCTTCCCATGTTTTATGTGCGGGGTAAAAGCAAAGCTCATGGTCGTGAGGGGAAAATTGAGGGAGGCGAAGTTTCTGGGCTCAGAATACTCCTGATCGAGGATTTAGTAACGACGGGCGGGAGTGCTATCAACGCGATTCAATCTTTACGCGAGGCCAGGGCCAAAGTTGTCAGTTGTCTGTCCATATTTTCATATGGTTTTACGGCAGCCGCGACCACTTTTGAGGAGCTCGGAGTGCCCTATGATTCTCTCTGTTCTTTTGCTCATCTCTTTGACCTTTTGAAGGAGACCGGTAATCTGAAAAAATTTGAGTTAGCAGCCTTGGAAGGCTGGTATGCTGATCCTATGACATGGGAATCAGTGGAGTGCAGATGAGCTATCGTCAAGAGCTATTGGATAGCACTTCAAGAGCTGAAAATTTCATCTGCCTGGGTTTTGATCCCTTGCTGGAGAGAATTCCCCTCAGGCAGGGAAGTTCCCGGGAGAGAATTGTTGGATTTTTTCAATTGATTCTCGAAGAACTTGACGAGGCAGGTCTAAGACCCGCTTGTATCAAACCCAATAGCGCGTTTTTTGAGCAATATGGAGTTGAAGGATTTCAAGCTCTGTTTGAAACCGTTGAGGCAATTCACTCCAGAGGTATTCCTGTATTGCTTGACGCTAAGCGAGGAGACATTGGAAAAACCGCTAAGGCATACGCAAGGTTTGTATTTGATGAACTCGGAGTTGAAGCCGTAACCGTCAATCCTTATCTGGGCTGGGACTCACTAGAGCCATTTCTTGAATACTCGAAGAAGGGTAAAGGCATCTATGTTCTAGTAAAGACCTCTAATGCCGGCTCCCAGGACTTTCAAGAGCTTTCACTTGATGGGAAGCCGCTCTATATGCACGTCTTAGACCACATTCTCGATGATCGGAGGGCTGGCATTTGCGCCGTTGTGGGCGGTACTCATCCAGAGGTTGTCCGAGAGGTTTTAGAAACATCCAAGGCTATGGATTTTGAAATTCCATTGCTGATTCCTGGAATAGGAGCCCAGGGTGCATCTATAGATCCCCTGCGAGAGTTAATTTCTTCCTCTGGTTCCGGTCTCCACCGAATTAATGCCAGTTCCTCAATTTTATATGCCTGGGAGAATTCAGCTGAGGGCCCCAGGGGATTCGCAAAAGCGTCAAGACAGGCTTTTGAGGAATTACTTAACCAATTCAAGCTACCTTGAGTTTACCCCGAAACTGGGATAGAGAAGCATAGCCTTTGCGCGTCATGACCTGGGTTAACTCGCGAACAAGGCGTTCAAAAATTTCAGGTCCCTGCTGCATATAGGCCGTGCCAACCTGAACGGCATCGGCTCCGGCAAGGATGTACTCAAACACATCCATTCCCGTTTCAATTCCGCCCACACCTACGATCTGAATTCCAGGGTCGAGAAGCTCACGAAATTTACAAACATTAGAGAGACCAAACGGCTTTATGATGGGTCCACCGATTCCTCCAAATCCATTCTTGGGGCGAATAAGGGTCGTCTCTGTTTCAGCATCGATGACAAGCCCGTTACCTGGACTATTGATGCAGGTAATGTATTGAATGTCAGCTTCATTTAAAATATCTGCCATGGATTGAAAATGAGAAAAATCAAAATAGGGTGGTAATTTCACCCCCAGGGGATGTTTACATACCTTGCTAGCTGCATGAATGAGTTTCTGGCTTTGGTCAAAATCATATCCAATTTGCGGCTTTCCAACCAAATTCGGGCAGGAGAGATTCAGTTCGATAGCTTGAAGTTCTGCGGACATGCTTAAGCGGGTGACGATTTCGACCTGGTCTTCGAAGGACATTCCAGAAGAGCTTACGAATACCGGCTTCCCAGGTACTTTTATACTGGGCAGTATCTTAAGGTAGGTATCGACCCCAAGATTGGGTAATCCCATGGAGTTGATAGACCCTCCTTCGAAGTCTGCATAGCGAGGAGTAGGATTTCCTTCCCTGGGTAGAATTGTGCAAGATTTTGTCAAGACGGCAGAGGATTGAGAGTTTGCCAGTCCTTCCAAGTCCTGGGGGGTAGTGCAAAGTGGTCCGGAAGCATTATAGATTGGATGTTTAAGGATTACTCCCGCAAGTTCCACGGATAAATTCAACTCGGTTCTCCTTCCCTATTGTCAAAGTTGACTTCTCGCCCACAATGTTTGCTTGAAACTTCACCCTTTTCATATATGACAGTTCCATTTACCAGAGTCTTTACCGGGAATCCGCGAACTCTCATTCCATGAAAGGGAGTCCAGCCACACTTTGAGTGCTGATCTTCATTCCTTAGAACCGTTTCCATGCCCATATCAACCAGGACGAGGTCCGCGAAATAGCCGCATTTTATGATGCCCCTGTTTGTAATTCCAAAGACCTCCGCTGGCCTCTGGCTGCACAATTGGACTAATCTTTCCAGGCTAAGACGATTTTCATTCACGGCGTTGAGAAGCAGGGGCAGTAGAGTTTGGACTCCGGGCACCCCACAGGGAGCCTCTGGATACGCTAAATTTTTATCAGTCAGGGAATGTGGCGCATGATCTGTAGCGATCATATCTACTATACCCTCCTCAATTCCCATCCACAGTGCGTCTTGATCCTCACAACGGCGAAGCGGGGGATTCATTTTTCCCCGGTTACCCTCCGCCAGAAAAAAGGCTTCATTGAGAAAGAGATGGTGGGGACTGACTTCACACGTAATAGAGTGGGTCTTGTTGCGCCTTAGATACTCAATTTCCCCACGGGTAGAGACATGGGCAAGGTGGAGTCTTTTTCCAAAATAGTCAGCACTAAGAGTTGATTCCGCCACGCTAACCAGGGCACACAGGGGATCACGAATTTTGTGGTGTAGATGAGAATTGTTGTGCAGGGATGTAAAGTATTTGAGCAGGGATTCATTTTCAGCATGTACAACCACCGGTACTCTGGCTCTTTCTAGTATAGAGATGAGTACCCCAAGGTCTTCCGTCAGGTAGTTCCCGGTGCTGCTCCCTAAATAGACCTTAATACCCGGAATGTTCTCAAAGCATGCCAGGTGGTCTAAATTGTCTTGATACCCCAGTACATAGAGTCCGTAATTCACATGAGAGGAGCTGGCTATTCTACGTTTTTGCTCGAGATCTACAGGGGTGCATACGGGAGGAACATTGTTGGGCATGTCCAGTACCGTAGTAACTCCGCCAGCAGCAGCGGCTTTGGAGCCGGAGGCAAAGGTTTCTTTATCCGGATTCCCCGGGTCTCTGAAGTGAACATGGGCATCAATTAAGCCGGGAAGAACTTCTAATCCTGTACAATCAATGACTTCATGGGAAGAGGGGTCAATCTTCTCAGCTATGAGTGAGATTCGATCTGCTTGAATCAGCAGATCAGCGGTTCTTGCCCCATCCGGGCAATGGACTCTACCCTGGCGCAGTAATGTTCCCACAAGCCACCTACCTATACGTTGTCGGGTGCCTGGTGGATAAGACTAGCAACTTCACGTACTTCATCAAGGGTTTCATATCGTACAAGATAGGCGAACTCTCCCATGACCTCTGCGTATATAGCAGGAAGCTCCGAGTATAGGCTCAATCTATCGCCAAGCATATCAAGGATCTGCTCATGACTATATTTATAATCGTAGCGCTTGCGTCTGGAAACATGCGCGCAGTGGAATTTTCGCTCTAACTCATAAGAATCAATCTGGCCGGTCACCACTCCAGCCCATAGGTCATAGACATCCATATCATGGGCGTAATTCATCATATCCGTGGTCATCCCTCCAGGAGGGCGAAGGTTAATTTCGATACCAACCAGGTTGCCATCCGCAGTCCGGAAAAACTCCAGGTGAAAAAACTTCTCTCTCACCTGCATAACTTCTAAACATCGAGTCCCGGCTTTCTCTAGTTTCTCGGGGATCTCCCTGTAATTATAGTAATAGAAATCACGTGCCTCGGACGCGATCTTCCTGGCGTCCAGGCTATACTCGTGTGAGGTGAAAAAGACGATGTCACCATTGGAGTTGGTAAGTCCATCGAAGGTTACTATCTCACCCGTTACAAAGGCTTCCATAATATAGGGGTAAGGCTTTCTTCGTTCGAGAAAGAATTGAAGTTCTTCCAGGTTCCTAATCTTGTGGGTATCCTGGGCTCCGATTCCCGTATCAGGCTTGATGATGATGGGATAGCCTACTTCTGCCACAAACTCCAGGGCGGAATCATAATCCTCAAGTATGCGGAAAGGGGCCGTTGTCACTCCTGCTTCAGAAAAAAAATCCTTCATTAGTGATTTTCTTCTCAGGGCCTCAAGTCCCTCCTTTAACCCAAAGATCTTGTATTTCTTTCGAATGTCAGCTTCGAGTTCAAGCCAGGTTTCCAGGTGGGACTCTACTCTATGGATAGTTCCGTGGTCTCGCTGGAAATTCTCAACTGCCGCATGAACTTCCTGAGTCGAATGGAGGTCACTAACCTGGATATGGTCCCAGAGTGACATCTGTAAATCTAACCTTAGTTGGGAAACATGCTGATCTGTGATCCCCAGAACTCGTGCTCCTCTCTCGACCAGTTTTGCTGGAAAAAGGTAAAAATTCGGGGGAAAATGCGGTGATAGATAAAGGATGTTCATGGTTTCACTCTTTAATTTTGCGTTTCAAATTTCTTCAAACGACTGTATAGAGCATTTCTAGTTATCCCGAGGTAGGCAGCGGTCCTGGATTTATTCCCCTTAAACTTGGCGATGGCTTTCTGGACGACTTGCTTGTTCAGCTCTTCGAGACTGATTGGTCCTTCCGGTAATTCAAATTGCTCTAGATTCAATTCCTTCCTCTGTTCAGAACTAAATAGGGATTCTGTGGGAGTTTCTTCGCTAAGAAAGCTAAGATGTTCGGGCAGAACCTCGGTATGATCCCAGCAAAGAACAGTTCTTTCAATGGTGTTTTCTAATTCTCTAACATTTCCAGGCCAACGGTAGGACCTTAAGAGCTTTTGAGCAGAGGTGGAGATGGATTGGAAGGCCTTTCGCTTTCCTTTGGATTCACGTTCCAGAAAATACTGGGCAAGAGGTACAATCTCGTCGGGACGATCTCGCAAGGCGGGTAAATAAATATAACCGACGTTGAGGCGATAAAATAAATCTCTGCGGAAGTCACTCGTCTCAACCATTTGTTGCAGATTTCTGTTTGTCGCGCAGATCACTCGCGCCTGAAAGGACAATTTCTTGAGTCCTCCGACCGGAAAATAAGTACGGTCCTGAAGAACTCTTAGTAGTTTGGGCTGTAGCCTGATTGGCATGTCTCCAATCTCATCCAAGAATAAAGTCCCGTCCTCAGATAGCGCCAGCTTGCCTTTTTCGCCCTGAGGCTTTCCTCCTGTGAAAGCGCCAGCCTCATACCCAAAAAGCTCAGATTCAAAAAGTTCTGCCGAGAGTGAAGCACAATTAATATCCACAAAGGGTAATGAACTTCCTGACTGGCCAAAATGTATCAACCGAGCTACAAGCTCCTTTCCTGTTCCCGTCTCTCCTTCAATTACAACAGACAGGGAAGGTTCTTGATGATATAGCAAGGCTTGAGAGACAACTTGATGCATCGCATTTGATGGAGCCAGAAAGCTGCCTATTCCTGTGGTATGCGCCAGAATATCTCTGGCCTTTTCAAGTTCCTGTTTTAGGGAAACAGTGGCCTGCTGGACTTTTTCATCGAATTTGGTAGTGAGTTGGTCACGTTCAAGGAGCAGGGATTGGTGTTCAGCTGTTCTTTCGACTAACAGGGCGAGCTCATCAACATTGATAGGCTTCTGGAGATAGTCATACGCGCCTAGTCTGAGAGCTGCGATAGCGGTGTCAACGTCTCCATGTCCGGTGTAAACGATAACGTCCGCTTCCTTTTGTGAGGATGCTTTAATTCTTCGCAGGAATTCAATGCCGTCAATACCCGGCATCCTTATGTCTGTAATTATGAGAGGGTATGTGTCAGTTCCAAGAGCTTCGATGGCACTCTGAGCGTTATCACATTGGCTCACCTGATGACCTAGCTCGGATAAAAACTCAGCCACACTTTCCCTACTATTACTCTCGTCGTCGACCAGTAGGATTCTCATTTGACTACCATTTGGTAAGATCCATCAGGCTGGCAGATGGAGTTAGACCAGTATATCACGTACCATCCCTGCTTTTAGCTTGAACTCCGTCTTTGAGCATCGATTCAGCTGACTGAGCGATGGGGAGTTCAATGGAAAAATAGGCCCCGCCCTTTTTTCGGTTACTTGCCCTGATCTTTCCATTCCATGCCGAAATAAGATTTTGAACTATACACAGTCCTAATCCCATACCGCCGCCGGCCTCATGAGTGGTGTAAAAGGGGTCAAAAATCCTGCCAATTTCCTGACCCAGTCCCACACCATTATCACCGATACGGAAACGAACCGTTTCTCTGGAAACCCAGGTCTTAATCTGGATCCACCGGTCATTGGACTCAATTCCTCGAAGTGCCTGAATCGAATTCTGGGTGAGATTGAGAACGATTTGCTCAGCCTGCAGGGGCTGTGCGAGTATTTGGGGAAGGTCCTTTGCTAAAGACAATTCAATTCGAATTTCTTCATCTTCACAGGCACTGGCGATCATGGCGACGGCACCCTTAATCGACTGGTTCAGATCTACCCTTTCTAGATTTACAGTCTCGCGGTTTCTATAAACAGCTCGCATATAGGAGATGATTTCGTTTATACGGTTGGCATGGTTAGAGACTTTCTTTAGCTTTTCTCGAATAATTGGAAATTCGATCTTCTTTCCCTGGCGAAACCAATACTCCATACCATCTACCATTATTTTTAAACCGTTGAGAGGTTGCGCTATTTCATGGGCAATTCCAGCCGCCATTGTTCCCAGGGACGCTCTTTTTTCAGCCAGAATTAGCTGCTCTTCGATTGACTTTCTTTTCTGATGGGCATCGCGGAGACGGGAATAGGCATCGCGCAGTTTGTCATTAGCTGATTGGAGTTCGGCATTGATACTGTTAAGTTCATCATTTTTCTTTTGGATGAGATCCTCCGCTTTCTTCCGGGCGGTGATATCTCTAATTGTGACTACAAGGGCTTCCTGATCGTGAAAGGGAAGCGGTCTAGAGCCAACTTCAGCAGGGAACCAGTTTGAGTTTTTGCTTCTCAGGCGGGTTTCCATCAATTGTGGCTCGCCAGATGCTAGATGGGATCTAAGTTCTTCTTGAGACTCAGCCGGAAAGAGATTTAATACGGATGTTCCCAGGAGTTTATAACTGGGAACTCCAAGCATCCCTGCAAGGCTGATGTTAGCATCGACGATGGTACCTCCCTTGGTGATGGCGACTCCTTCAGCAGTAGCCTCACTTAGAATACGAAATCTCTCTTCACTTTCCCGAACCTGCATTTCCATTCGAGCTTCAGAAGTTATATCCGTACCCACTCCTGAAACCCCGAGAACTTTGCCATTCAAATCAAGGATAGGATTAAGAGAAAAATCAAACACAAGCCCGGCAACAGATACCGGACCTCTGTATTTTTCTCCCTTTTGGGCTCGTTGGACTCCCTCGGAAATTCCAGATTCCTCGGGGAAGAGTTCTAGTAATGATTTACCGGTGAGCTCCTGGGGTCTCCTTCCCAGTTGTTCAATCTCTCTTCCGCTGACAAATCTTAGGATTCCCTCCTGGTCAATTGCGAAAAGTATGAGCGAAGCACTAGGAAATACCTGATCCCAAAATTCTTTACTGTGTAGAGATTCCGACCAGGGATCTGTCATGTGCTTTCTTTTAACGACTGTTCATTGAGAATTTCAAGGAACTTGGGTTGGAGACTCTCCCAATTTGCTTCAATTTCATTCAAGAGTCTTTCCTTTTCCTTCAAAGTGTTTCTAGGGCTCTTCAAATTTTCTTCCAGCGAAGAAAGAAGATTTTGGAGAGATGAAATTTTAAAGAAGGAACAGGTGTCCTGGAGGCTCAGAACCAGGCGAGAGATCGTATCAGGAATATTTTCACGGATGGCTTCTCTCAGCAATGGCAGATCCGATTCCATGGTTTGGATCAGCAGCTGAATCATCTCAAAAACGACCTCGCCCGATGTTTCTTCCATTGAGATCAAATCGCTGAGATCGAAAGCATCAGGTATGGATTCTTCAGATTTAAGAGGTTTCTTAGCAGTGCCTTCCCAACTTCCACGATGAAGCGAGAAACCAAACTGGGAAGCAACTAACTTCTTGCCAAGAGCATCGGGAAGAAATGGTTTTTTGAGTATGCTGGTATGAGAGAGCCTCGATTCAAATTCCTCCTCCAGAAGAGGAGAATCACGACTGATCAAAAGTAAGGTTTGTAATCCCTGAATGGAGGAAACCAGGTGAAGAAAACGTTCAAATTGCTTGGAGGGCGGAAAAGTACTCTCATCCGCAATGAAGATTTGAAAGGGATTTTGCTGCGAGACAGACTTCTTTAGGATCTTGAGACATTTGTCATAGTCATCTTCTACTTTGAGGGCTGAACAACCCCACTGGGTGATATAGCTACTGAGAAGTTCTACGGGCTCTTTTACGCCATAGCAAACCAGTATCTTAGAATCCTTTACGGAGAAGGATAGTGGATTTGGTTCAAGGCTGATTTCTTCCAGGGGAAGTTGGAATTGAAATTTACTACCAGTGCCAGGCTCACTTTCTAACCAGATTTTTCCACCCATTAGCTCAATGAGCTGTTTAGAAATAGCTGTACCCAAACCCGTTCCTCCAAATTGACGCGTTGTAGAACCGTCTACCTGGGTGAAGGAGTCAAAAATTTGACTATGTCTATCCTGGGGAATTCCAATGCCTGTATCTTCTATGCTAAATAAAACAGCCTTTGTAGATTCTTGCACCTTGTTCCGAACCCTGATTTTTACATATCCCTTTGGGGTAAACTTGATAGCGTTTCCCACCAGGTTGGTTAGAATCTGTCGTAGGCGAACGGGATCACCACGGTGGGTCCCTGAGATACCAGGTTCGCAATCCAGCAATAGATCCAGCTTTTTTTCGGACGCTTTAATTCCAAGGGAATCGTACACATGCTGAAACACATCCATGAGATGAAACTCAATAGATTCAATGGTTAGTTTGCCTGCTTCAATCTTTGAAAAGTCGAGAATGTCATTAATGATTTCCAGGAGATGGTGTGCCGAGGTTCTCACAATCTCCAGATTCTCCCTTTGATCATCTGTAAGCCTGGTATTGAGTGTGAGCTCTGTCATTGCTATCACACCATTCATGGGAGTTCGAATTTCATGACTCATGTTGGCCAAAAACTGGCTTTTAGCCTCACTAGCGCTCTTTGCTTTCTCAAGAGCAGCCTGAAGTTCTCGGGTCTTTTCCAGAACCATATCCTCAAGTTTCAAACTATATTCTGAAAGTTCCTGGTGCTTTTGGAGGTTTTCAAGTGAGATTCTCTCGAATCTAGATCTCAGGGTCTCTAATTCATTATGTAAATGACGTGTTCTGGTTAAAGGTCGTTCGAGGTCTCGAAGGGAGTCTACCCGGGTGATCTGGGTCAAAATCTGTCGGGAGATGGTACCCCTTAAGGACTGAATCTGGTCTACTTTGCCCGGCTCAAATCTCATTCTGAGAGTTCCCTCCATTCCAGTTGGAGAAAAGATGGGAAAGATTAGAACAGTTCCTAGAGATTCGCTGATGAGAATTCCTTCGGGATCTAGTGTCAGGGATTGATCAAGAGGGGGTAATAGCTGCGGCATATTCCCCGCGGATTTTATGACTTTTTCTACCCTGGCTACCGTACAAATCCATTGGAGATTAAGGGGTGCCAATAAAAACTCAAGGTCTCCTGGTAAATCCAGTTCCTCGAGATAATTACGATCTTCTTTGAGCAGATCGAGTAGTTCCATAAATTAGGAATCTGCTAGATCCATCAGGTCCTTGGCCTTCTCAAACTCCTCTGGCATATCCTCTAATAAGATTTGTACATCAGTCTTGGTAAATTTCAAGATCTGGAGTGATACATTAAACTCTTCCGGGTTCACTTTCCTGGTTTCTACGAAGCCGAAATTTATTGCGTTGCACATGGTATTTGCCAGGTACAGTACGGCCAGCAGAGGCCTGTCAGCACGAGAGGCTTTGCTTGGATGGTGGTGGGCTGATACGGCAATTTTAAACTCTCCTGGTAAATTCCAGCTGCCAATCACCTCCCTGGCTAGATCTTGGTGGGAGAAACCGATAATTTCATTTTCAAGATCTTCTAAAGGGAAATCTTCACTCTGTGGGTGGGTGAGTACCGCGATGAAGTGATCATGAAGATATTGGTCAATCATGACGATGCCAAGATCATGTAAAATTCCAGTGCTGAAGACATGATCTTCAAGTCCCATTTCACTTTTTTGTGAAATGGCTTTGGAGCAGAGAGCCACGCCCACGGAGTGTTTCCACAAATCAGTACGTCGGTACCTTCCTATTTCAGTCGCATTGCGAAAAAGCTCACAGACTGATGCGCTTAGTGCAAGATCTTTCACGGTTTTAAATCCGAGGAAAATTACTGCCTTGCGAATCTCTAGGATTCTTTCTGAGAGTCCAAAATGAGCAGAGTTGGACATTTTCAGCAGCCTCGCAGTGAGAGCAGGATCACTGCGAATCACACTCTCAAGATCAGCCGCCGTGGAATCAGGGTCTGAGGTTAACTCAACTATTTTCAAGGCAATATGAGGCAGGGTAGAAACGGAGGTGATTTTGCGAACTGTCGCATCAAGATTTGGTTTAATCAAATTAGTTTCCATGGCAGCCATTATATACCTTTAAGTCCTGTTTTTGTCTGCACTTCAAATGGTAGAAGTCATTCCTACCGGAAGGTAGAGATAGGGGTAGAAGGGTCTTGATTTGAATTTCCCCACTCCCACAAATGAGTTTTTTCATTCACTTCCAAGAGGTAATCAAAGGTTTGGACCAAAGTATAGTGGCTCTTCAGATGGTTTAAAAATCCAGGGGAATGGTGGCCGAGTATGTGAATCTCTGAATCTGAAAGCAAGAGGTATGAGAACTTTTTTGTGGCGATCCAATCCCACAAAAATTCCGGATGAACCACTTTTAGACTTCGAGCTTGTTCAGGCGTGAAGTTTGGTTGGAGACTGAATCTGCCCATTGTTGTGTCCAGGGGTGCGGGTTCCTTTAAAAAGGAGTTGAGATAGCCGTCAAAGGAAAAGAGCAGGCTCCTTTTTCCAGGTTTCACCTTTTCCAGTTCGCTGATGACGGTTTCAATTCTTTGAATTTGAGAAGGAAATACCAATCTTCGATAGCCTCGCCATGTTGTAACACAAGCGCTGAAAATGAGTAGAAATAGTGTCCAATTCCTGATTCTAAACGAACCAAAGTCGGCGTGTAGAAAGAGAATCAGATATAAGGGGAGAAACACAGGTGCAAGGTACTCATCGAAAGGTCTCTGAGCTGGTAGATGAGCGATGAGAATAATTACGAACAGTCCAAGAAGCAGACTGCGAATTTTTTTGGGTTTCACGCAGTGTACAGTCAGTAGAAAGGGTATGAAAATGAGGCTGGATCTCAGTATGTACCCGATTTTTTCGCTGATGACTTCAACTAAAGTCAGGGAGTTTGACTCCAGGTAAGCATGGTTGAAGAGGTTGGGACTCAGGACCGGCCAGGGTATCGGCAGAAATAGATTCTTGAGTACTACTTCCCAGTCGAGGCTAAATAAGGTCAAAAAGGGTATGAAATAGGCCAGGAGTGCCGTAGGCCTAAAATGGCGCCGATCCAGCCAAATATAGAGGGGGAGCAAGGGGAGGAAGCTGATTCGAAACATGCTCAGAATTGCCAGGAGAGAATAGGAGATTTCCTTATTTCCACGGAGAAATTGCCAAAGCGAGCCCAGCAGGAGAAGTTGGATCAACGCATAGGATTTAATCTGAAAGAGGAATTGGAGCATATAGGGATTGAGTAAGAGAACCATTACGAACCAGAACAACCGATCCCGGGCTTCCCTTACTAAAAGGTGCAGACAAACACAGAGGGTTAGCGTACTAAGCAAAATGTGCAGGATTCGACCCCAAAATGGGTCTGCATTCGGCATCCAACTCAGGAGAGTGGCATAACTCCATAAATAATGGGGGGTGTGGGGGTAGTAGAAGTCTTCAAAGGGCGATAAACCCCGTAAAACAGTCTTGGCGGCACAAGTGTACCAACCTCCGTCCTGGAACTTTCCAAAATAGAGAAAACCCAGACCGAAGAGAGACCAGCCGATCAGAAGGATAAAGAGGGTGATCTTTGTATTTCGGACCGGGGGTAGCAGAGGCACTCTCATCGAGTGTAAGATACCCCATTCTAAGGTATGCAGACCAGGATACATCGCGGGAGCATGTAAGGGTCCACAGGTTTCGCTTACTAAGGTTTAGTCGGAGGGTATTGGATATGAAGCCAGCGCTACAAACACAGCAAGAAGTCCAGCAGTATTACTCAGAAGTTTTGGAAACCTCCCAGGATCTAAAAACTAGTGCCTGTTGTGATCTCCAAGCCATGCCTGAGCGGCTTAAGAGCATCTTGTCTGATATCGACGAAGAGATTCTCAGTAAGTTCTATGGATGCGGCTCCCCCCTGCCCCAGGAGTTAAGGGGAGTCTCAGTACTGGACCTGGGGTGCGGGTCGGGTAGAGATGCCTATATTCTTTCCAAACTGGTTGGTAAAAATGGGACTGTGGTTGGTGTGGATATGACTGCTGAGCAGTTGGATGTTGCCATCAGACATCAAGATTCTCAGACCGCAAAGTTTGGATACAGACACCCAAATGTAGAGTTTCACCTGGGAAATATAGAGGACTTACAAGGAATCGGACTGGAAGACAATTCTCTGGATTTGGTTGTTTCCAATTGTGTCATCAATCTTAGTCCCCATAAAGATAAGGTATTTCAGGAGATTTTTCGGGTGCTGAAACCCGGTGGTGAGCTTTATTTTTCTGACGTATTTGTGGATCGCCGACTTTCTGCCGAGGCCATGAGGGATCCTGAAGTTTATGGGGAATGTTTAGGCGGAGCCCTTTACTTTGAGGATTTCCGGCGTTTGCTGTTCCAGGCGGGTTGTCCAGATTTTCGAATTGTTGAAAGTTCCTCCATTGAAATCCAGGACCCACGGATCAAGGGTTTGGTAGGATCTGCAAGGTTTAGCTCCTTCACTGTCAGGGCCTTTAAGTTGGAAACCTTAGAGGATCGCTGTGAGGACTATGGGCAATTCGCTACCTACCTTGGAACCATGGAAGAGTGTCCAGAGGCATTTTTACTCGATGATCACCATCTCTTTGAAGCCCATCGACCCATGGCGGTTTGCGGCAATACCACAGCAATGATCCAGGAAACTCGATATTCATCTCATTTTGAGATTGTAGGGGATCGCAGCAGGCATTTTGGACTTTTTGACTGCGGACCCAGCATTCCCGTAAGTGATCCCTCTTCAACACCTTCCTGTTGTTGAACTGAGAGGGTCGTCAACTCCCCAGGGTCTCTTGCTGTAAAAACGTTTGGCATGTTCCACCAGGAGAGCATGGTACTCCTGGTAAACCGCTACATCGGCTGTCAGTGAAGATTCAAACTTAGATTTGATTTTGGAATAGCTTTCCTTTCCTTCAATGATGCACAGTGCGGTTAAGATTCTGCGGGTGTAAGTGTCAATTACAAACTCTGGTTTTCCATAGGCATAAAGCAAAATGGAGTCTGCTGTTTCTTCTCCGATTCCTTTGACTGCTAGAAGCTGATTTCTCTCTGGAGCCTCCCCTTCTAAATTTAGAAAAAACTCTGAAGATTCGATCAAGTATGCTGATTTCTGATTGAAGTATCCAGCGGGGCGAATGATATCCAAGAGTAGTTTTGGAGGGGCGTGAAGGATTTTTTGGGGATCGAGGAGTTCTTCCTTTTTCAGGTTAAAAAGTACCTTTTCTACCTGAATCCAGGATGTGTTCTGGGTAAGAATCGCTCCTGTCCAGATTTCGAATTTTTGCTCCGGACCCTTTGGATAGTCATAGTCTTCAGGATGATAGCCGGTAAAACTTCCAGTAGCGGTTGGGTTGGTCCCTTCCACATCCAAAAGAGGCCACCACCCCTGGGGCCCATAGACCCCCAACAAAAGATCATATATTTCTCTCAGCATATGGTTATTGTTCAATTGCCTTCATGAAAATATCCCCAATACAATGTGATGATTTGATCCTACCGAATGGGCGAATACAGGTGGTGCTATTATCGCACGTAGTAGGATAGCAGTTTTGCCAAATCACCCCATTCTTGAAGCTCTGTAAGGTTTCCTATCTCTCGCAGACAAAACTGAGGCAAAGATGATTGGAAAGGAATTTCTGCAATGCCTGAAATTTTGGTGATCTTGAGTCTGTTCCTGAGTGTATTGAGTTCAAACGCGGAGGCCTCAGGTACCTTGAGCCTGGGACCAGAACAATGGCGAGCAGAGGGTTGGCATAAGACCAATTTCAAGAAAAAAAGCGTGAAATTTAGATCGATTCTCTCTGGCGGTCCCGGACGGGATGGAATCCCACCCATCTATGAGCCTCACTTTGTCAGCAACAAGACTGCTTCGAAATGGCTTAATGACTCAGAGCCTGTCATCGTTGTTGAACAATATGGAGAGAGTCGAGCCTACCCGCTCAGAATTTTGACCTGGCATGAGATTGTAAATGATGAACTGGGAGGACATTCCTTCATTGTCACCTTTTGTCCCCTTTGCAATGCAGCCGTAGTCTACAACACCCACTTCAGTGGAGAGAACCACCGCTTCGGAGTCTCCGGAAAACTGCGAAATTCCGATATGGTCATGTGGGACCATGACACTCACTCCTGGTGGCAACAATTAACAGGAGAAGCAATCGTGGGGGATAGTACCGGTCAAATACTTGAGCCACTACCATCACAGATGATTGCCTTCAAAACCTTCAAGAAGTTGCGCCCAGAGGGTGAAGTCCTGTCACAAGAGACCGGGCACCGACGAAGATATGGTGAGAATCCTTATGTTCGATATGATTCCGGTAGTCCCTTTTTCCCTGTTCCAAGTAATTCTTCGGGCTTGCGAAAGATGGAGAGGGTGATAGGTATGGTGACAAAAAATGCCCGATATGCCCTGCCAATGTCAGCTATGAAAGGCAGGTTATCCGCCAGTCTACAGGCTGGGGATACGGAGTTGGTAGTATTCAACCTATCCATTGCCAATTCTGCCCTGGACGGGAAGTTAATCGCGAATTCCAAAGTGATTGAACATGTGACTCTATTTAGGAATACAACTCCTCACACCCTTGGAAAATTGAAGTGGCAAGAGGGGAAGCTGATAGATTCAGAATCGGGGATAGCTTGGAATGCACTGGGAGAAGGTTTTTTAGATGGGAAAAAGAGGTTTCAATTGGAGCCTGAAGGTTCAGGTGTATTTTTCGCCTTTGCCTGGTTTGGATTTTACCCGGACTCCAAGTTACTCCGTGTTCCTGAGTGAATCTCTATAACCGAAAGACAAACGGTATGCCCCTTACAGGTTCATGACCTAAATGAGCTCATCGTAGATCAACAAAGGAGTCGACAGATTCCTGGTTTAGCCGGGTAATTCGGTGGCAACTTCACGCATAGAAAAATCCAGGAACATCAGCTACAAGTGTTCTCGAATTCCGGTTCCAGATCCAGTTGCATAGAATGAGCCAGACGGTTGGCGAAATTGAAATAGGAAATTACAAAAACAGCATGCTGCCAGTGAGCTTCCTGGAAACCTGCGTTAAGAAACTTCTCTTTGAGTATGTGCGCCTTAAAAGGTTCCGTAGTGAGCTTGAGTGCTAGCTCACTCAAAGCATCTCTACGCAGTTCCTCCATCTCTAACCCTATTTTTTCTTGCTGCAATCGAAGTGCTTCCTGGTGATGCCCCATGCAGTAGGGACATTCATTAGCGATACTTACTTTCACAGCCAGCCATTCTCTCTCCAGTCTGCTTAAGGGGAGATGCTCTCCAAGAAAGATCTGCTGATAGAATTGATAATGGGCTTCAACTCCAGGGGGAAAAGCTTCAAAAGCCGAGTGGATCGTGGCTACTCCGCCACGCTCCTTTTCTATGGTAGCCAGTATGTCCTCAAGTTTTTTCATAAAGGCTCCTCGATCAGTCTTCGCAATGCGGGGATTGCTTTATCGGGATCCACGTTAAAGCCGTTGAATACAACTCTCCCACTCTTACTTATGATGATGACCCAGGGAGTCCCCCCGGTCCTATAATCCCGCATAGTATTTGGTACTCCTGAGGAATATTTTGATCCTGGATCATGTCCGGAGGGAACCTTGAGACCATACTTAGCCATGGTTTCCGGCACTCTGTCGAGGCTGTTTGTTTTATGCCCTTCGAAGACTGTCTGAATGCTAAGAAACTGGATTCCAGGTTCAGAATTAAAGTGCGAGGAGAGTTTCTTGAGAGTGGGAAAACCGGATGAATGGCATCCGGGACACCAGCTTTGCCAGCATAGGATATAAATGACCTTACCCTTCCAATCGAGCAGTTTTGAGTCGTCTTTGAGGGGGTTCCCCTCTGCGTCAAACCAATAGGGAACCCTCAGATGAGGAGCGAGCAATCCAAGAATTCCAGGGTCGCTGCTACAAACCGGACTGACCATCACTAGTAGAAGATAGAATCCGGTGATGATGCGGCTGACTTTTTTCATGAGTTACTCCCATTCATGACTAACTTCAAGAGAATGGCGGATCAACAAAAAGGGGTTCGGAAGACCTAGAGCCAAGCGAACCCCCTACCTCAAGCCGTCATATCAAAATGATGACCTGCGGATGGATGAAGGTTAGACGCGGGGGCTGCAGAATCAGCTGCTCCCTCGGTAGCGCCTAAAAGCTGTAGCGCCTGACTCTGGGACTTCACGGCTTCCTTGAAAGCGTGAGTACCCACAGACTGCTGTGCTAATAATGCGCTCTGTCCGTGTCCTCCAGGTACACCATGTACCATAACAACCTCCTTGTTGTTTCTCAGTGCATGAGCACTGCGTAAGGCTCGTCTACCATTTCGTAGAGAAACGGCAGCAAACCTTACACCTAGCATATGCCCCATAAAACCAGGTGGCAAGGCTCCCCTAAATGAAATGTCCCCAATCCAGGGACAGTGTCATCCAAGGAGACCAAACTAAGACAACCTTCTTTAAATTTGTTTGGGTGGAAGGAGGATAAAACCTGTGACCTGAAATTTCCGAAAAGTGTAATGGGTTTGTTTATGGCAGTTGCATCCTGGGTAGCAAGTCTGGTTAGATCTCCTCATCGATATACGATTTTGTTTCTCAGGAGGTCAGCTCATGAACAAAATAGGTGTGTTTATTGGGACTTTAGTTCTATTTGCATTTCTGAATTCCGGTTGCGGCTCGAAGCTCCGCTCCACTTCTGGCCTGCCATCCCCCGCCCCCGCGGCGCCTATTTCCTTCGCTGCCGGGACGATCGCCCTTTCCAATGCTTTTGCCTCAGGCTCAGATTCTGTTCTACAGGGCTTTAGCACTTCCGTGGCCATAGCAAATGTAAATGGAGTTCATTATGGGGCTGTAATTGATCCTGCCACAGGAGAGATGAAAATAGAGCATGGATCAGGAATACGCAGTTCTCTAAGTAGAGTTCGCAAAGCTGTGACCACCTTACCAGGATTAAATTTAAGACTGACTCATGTGGGTGGGATGGGCTTTGATGCTTCTCAGACCATACTCTATGTATTGGAAACGGTATCAGGACCTTCAGATAGTAGTCATCATCAATCAGGATCCTTGTATTCGATAAACACCGCAAGTCAGAACAGTGTCACGGAATTTGACCTGGGTTCTACCGTAGATCTTCCACTTGGTTTTGCCTATGTTGGAGGCTCAAACCCCAGCCTTTACTTTAGCTCTAAAAACGGCACGGATGGAAGAGTCTATTCGATTCCGGCAACTGGAGGTACTCCAACGGTTTTTACTTCAGGTTTGACTGAACCCACGGGGCTTGCTGCTGACGACACCTACATCTATGTATACGACATTTCAGGATCAGCAGCTAAGATCTATCGCTCGCCAATCACAGGAATTCAAAGTGGTAATTTGGAAGAAATCCCTGTGTCGATGATTGCGGCATCCCCCGCTTCACAGCCCCTGGCATTGAGCTCTCAAGATGATTTCCACACCCTCTTTTACGTGGATGGACTTCAGGTTAGAGCGTTGGATCTCAAAGAGTTGACAGTAGGCACCATTGCCGCTAGTAGTAGTCTCATTGTGAACACGGGAAAACTTCAGGACATCAGCTCTGTGAGTTTTTCTTCTTCGGATAGTGTTCTGATGGTTAGCTCCCTGGCAGAGAAAAAGGTTCTTTACGCAAGGGCTGGTTCCAGTTAAGGAGTTGACCGATGAGACTGCTTTTCAGGTTCATATTTTTGTATTCTTTTAGCTGTATTCAGCATTTCCACTGTGGGCAGACTAGTGATTTTCGTATCCAAGAGGTGGAACGGTTATTCCAAAGTGCACGGATCAGCTCAGATGTCTCCTTATTAATGCGCGCATACAGCCTGGTCAATAAGCGTTTGAGACAGTCTCCAGATGAGATTTCCACCTGTATTTGGAAGGGAAAGTTGGAAAATTCTCTACACGCCTATGAGTTCGCGATTGAAACTTTGAAAACCTGTTATCGATTGAATCCAGATCCAGAAATTCAAGGACAGATTGCTGAGGTATACCTGCACCAGGATCGAATTGCAGAAGCTCGCAAGGCATTGGAGCTTAGTTCCAAGACAAAGATTCGCTTTCTTTATCATGCTCGTGAGGCATTGCTAAGCAAGAAAATGGGACAACTAGATGCCTCCCACGCACAGTGGGATATGGCTCTAGATTCTTATGACCGAATGGATCCGGAACCACCTGCGTGGGTTTTGGTAGAGATCGGAGATTTATATAGACTTCAGGGAAAAGAGGCGCAAGCCACTGCTAATTATCAAAAGTCTCTTGGACTTGTTCCGAGATATGGTCCGGCTTTGAGGGGGCTGAAGGCATTAAGGTCCCAGGGAAGATCCCAGTCGGGATCGAAATCTGTCAGACTGCCCGTGAAGAGTAGCGAACAATGAACTTCATCTGGGTAAGATTCCAGAGATCGAGACGAGTTGGAAAATTGGGCAGAAGTTCTGCCGTTAGCACTTAAGGGGAACAATATGAGTCGATACATTTTTCTGTTGGTTTTTCTGAATCTGAGTTTAGAAGCTGCGGATCATCGAGACGCATCGATGATCACAAGGGATTTTAAGGCGGATATTAATGATGTTTACGCCTGGGTTCCGCCAGCCCCTGCAAATGATCGCTTGAACCTGATCATGACCGTAGCTCCAAACGTTGTCTATGCAGGCTTCAATGCCAATGACCTCTTTGATGAAACGGTGAGATACAGCTTCAATATTGATTCAAACTTCAATGGTTCTGCAGATCGCTGGATTGACTGTACTTTTGGCTTGAACTCCACAAGTAATCAGGAGATGACTGTTACCATCCGGGGAACCTCCGCGACCGTGAGTTCTGTAGTAGCCGGACCCGATGTAGATGATGCACGGGATTTGAGTACCGGCGATGTCGGAGCCAATGATTCCACAAAACGAATCAATTCAAATGCTGCTGGGACTCTGAGCGCCTTCGCGGGCCTCAGAGATGATCCCTTTTACCTGGACATGCCTGGTTACAAGAGTTTCGTAGCTTCATTTCTTACTCAGACTACAGGAACCAAAGCTGGGAATGTTTCAGCTGCCTATGTCTCTACTCTGGCTTCTTCAAACGTCAGTCATGTGGATTTCTTTGGACGTGAGAATATTGCCGCCATTGCCCTTCAAGTTAGCTTCAGTAGCCTCGGTATTACGACTGGAGATACCATTCAACTCAATGGCGCTACCTACCGCAAAGCTCTGAGGGTTAAGAGGGCAGGATTGAATGACGGTGTAAGAGGGGCCTGGGTTCAGGTAGATCGCCTGGCTAAGCCATCGATTAATATTGTTTTTGAGACAGCTAACCCCGTGGCACGTCATAAGACCGATCCGGAACTGTTCTCACACATCGATGAAAATTCTGCCAACCGGTCAGATCCAACCTCGGATCTGGTGGTTTTTGGCCCGGATTACCAGGCTTTTATAGGCGCGTTGAATCTCAATGGTGCCAGTAATGCTGCAGCGAACTTTACAACAGCAACCTGGCCAGCTGCACTCACCGGTGTTTTGCTTCCTGACTGGATCAGGGTTCAAACCTCACATCCCTGTGAATTTGGCACTACAAAACAGGCCGCGTCAGACGGTATTGCTCGAACCTCTCAGCAGAGCGATTTAGATCTTCTGAACTGCTATGGTCAAATCCTTGCCGGTGATGGTAGTGCGGGATCCGCCTTCATGGAGTATGGCAGACATCTGACCGATAATGTCATCGATCTATCTGTCACAGCGGTGATTAATCCAGGTTTGGCGGTATTAGGGGCACCCACCGCTTCCGACCGAGTAGTAACGGACCAGATCTACTCCAATGATCGAACCTTTTTGACCACCTTTCCCTATCTTGCCCGTCCCTGGGCAAAGGGTGATTTGTGATCGATGAAGGCTAGTGCTCTCAAGGTTTTGGGCGCTCTGTTGCTGATAGGTATTTGCGCCATTTTCATCCCGTTGAAATCACAGTTTTTTGGAGTCGTAGTCTCATTGATCCTGATGGCCCTCTTACTTTTCTGGGATGATTTAGGACCTGGGGGAAGGGAACCTTAAGAAAGCCTCCCACTGGATTTGAACCAGCAACCTATCGATTACGAATCGAGTGCTCTACCGTTGGAGCTAGAGAGGCAATCCTTACCTGCCAAGACGGCGTGTAAATATAGCAGAATGGGAAGTCAGGAGCCAGAAGTCTGACTTCCGACCACTGGCTTCTTATTGTAGGTTTTCCGAAGGGCAAGCACAAGAATCAGCAAGGTGACCGGGGTTGTAAGCCATAGTGCCCTGAGCGGATCTCCGCATAAATAGAGGAGATAGTACAGGGAACAAGGAGCTAGCAAGAACCAGTGACGCGGCTGTTGTGGTGGTAGGAGAAAGAAGGGGATGCTCATCAAGAAGTACCACGGATTGGCTACTGGACTTAACAACATGAAGAGAAGTGTCACCTGCAAAAAAGGAGAAATCCTGGATTCCTCCCGATGTCTATAGACAAATAGCCAGCCGGCAGCAAGCAAAATAGCGAAAAGAATCCTTAGGTACAGGGTAGCACTCGAAGAATCCATGAAGCGCTGGGCAAGAATCCTCAGCCCGGTAAAGATTCCATTGTTGAATTCCCAGAGGCTAACGAATAGCTCCATACTCGAATTGGAGTCAAAGCGCGTGGGGTACCATAGGTAAGAAATGAATTCCAGAAGCAGTAAGGAGCCGATTCCAAAGCGAAGTACCCTCCCTGAAAAAAAGGGTAGGTAAATCAAGGCGTAACCCTTCAAGTGAACGGCGAACCCCAGTGCAATACCAGCAATTCTGCTCCAGCCCTTTATTTTTGAACACAAGGTAAATAAAAGGCATAGGCCAATGAGAAGATCATAATGCCGGTTAAGGTAGCCCTCCACCAAAACAAGTGGATGAAGAAACCATAGTAGAAGAACCCATCGTTTGGCGGGTGGTAAAAGGAGATAACATAAGCTGAGAATTAAAATTTCCAGGGCCAGGCTAAAGAACCCCAGCTCCTGCAGGCTATCAGAAAAAGAAAACCAGTAAATGACCAGGGGCGGATAGATTGCAGGCATCCATGAATATCCAGCCTGTAGACTATGGATATACAGGCTTTTACGCAGTTCCTGTGGAATCTGTACTTTTGAAAATAGAATGCTGTCTCCGAACTCTTCAGGAGAAGTAAGGTAGGGATCCACTCCATTTGAAAGTGCTTGACCTTCTACCAAATAGCGATGAAAGTCATCCTCAAAGTATGCCGGTGACTGGATTAGCCCAACCCTGGCTCCAATTCCTACTAAAATGCAGATAAAAAAGGTTCGCGAACCATCTTGTAAATGATGAGTGAGAAAGGGAAAGCAAAGGCTTAGTCCGAGGATCCACAAGAAGAGAAGGAACTCGAGCGTAAAGTGATCCGGGAAAAAAGTAGAGTTCCAGGCTACGATTCCCAGTAACAGGAGCGGGAGATAGAAGCGTAAGAAAGTGTTGGGCTGCAGAGATAGGTTGGGGAGTTTTCGTGCGTGAGATTCCATGGAGCTCGCTGGTATACTCCCATGAGGATCAGTTTGCAGCAAGGTTCAAGATGAAATCCGTTCAAGATGTGCTCCAAAAACCCATCAGTGAAAAGTTAAACCGAAGCGTATTGTTGACCCTGCTTTGTGTTGGTTTAGTGAGCCTTGCGGTACTGGTGCCCTTTGAGGTCCAGATGTATCGAAATGACCGAGATTATGCGATGGTCAGGCTTAAAAAAGGCATTCAAGGGAGGATACTGGGAATTGCGCAAAGTGGGGCTCTACACATCAACACTGACCTCCATTACGACCTTCTGGGAGAAAAGCCCGATTGGGGTACACCTGGATTCAATCGAGTGCAGAAAGCACTTCGTGAGATCCAGAGAGTAAACTCAATTCAAGAAGAAATCTATACTCTTCGCCTCAAGGACCGTAAAAAAAGGCTTGCCACCTTCATAGTAATGTCCGGTACCAAAAACTATATAGGCAATGACTACGTGTTTCCAAAGGAAATGGAGAAGACGATCTATGAGGGAATACCTGCCGTAACAGATATTTATGAGAGCAGGTCACAGGAGGGAGGCATGTGGATGTCTGCCTTTGCCCCAATCAAAGAGATGGACTCGGATGAATTCGCGGTTCTTGAAGTGGATGTCCCGGTCACGAAAATTCTGGAGGCATTTAAAGAAAACAGCATGAGACTCGTCTTTTTTCACTCCCTGCGCGGAGCTATCCTGGTGGTTCTTTTCATTCTCTTATACCTGATCATCCGAATACTGATTAAACGCAGTGTCGGCCGTTTGATTCGAGTTCCTTTGGAGATCATTTGCAAGTTTATTCACCGGGTTAGAGATGGGATTCTTGAGAGCGACCTCAAGGTTGAGAGCGGTGATGAGTTGGAGGTTTTAGCCAATTCCTTTAATGAAATGGTTGATGGTCTTCGTCAAAAGGAGACCATGTCTCACTTCCTTACCAATATGGAGATGCTCGAAGTTGAAGCTGTGACAGAGGGCCGCAAGGAGTTGGGAACCAAAGGGGATAAGCGAAGGGTAGCAATCTTATTTTGTGATATTCGAGGCTTCACCAGCATCTGTGAGGACGTAGAACCTGAGAGAATCATCCTGGCATTGAACCTCTACTTTGATCAGATGGTCCCGATCATAGAGAATTGGAAAGGATCTTTGGATAAACTCATCGGGGATTGCATCATGGCTGTGTTTGAAGAGAGCGATGGATTCAGAGAGTCAGAGGCAGCCCTAAACTGCGCAATTGAGATGCAGGCACTCATGGAATTTGTGCGCGACGACCTTCGTTCTCAAAATCTCCCCGAGTTCCATGTAGGGTTCGGGGTGAATACCGGACCATCGGTAGTAGGAAATCTGGGCGCTAAAAGCCAGCTATCCCGTACGGTGTTGGGTGACTCGGTAAACCTGGCAGCCAGGGTTGAAGCTCTTTCCAAAGATGGGATAGAGAGCAAGGTTCTCTTTACTGAATTTACTCTTGAACAGCTGCGCATAGCGCCGCGACATAAACTTCTCATGGAGACTATAGTGAAGGGAAAGACTAATTTGGTGAAAGTATTTGAAGTAGATTCTGAGGAAGTTGCCCTCAAAAGATCATCAATGCGTACTGATTAGAAAAGCAAATCAGAGAACATTTACAAGGTTTAAACCAAAGTAGTAGTCTTCGAAATTGGTCTGCATTTGAGCCTGGATACGGAACTTTTTAGCTCCGAGTCGAAAATAGTCTTCGTAGTCATAGGCTCCACGATCAACCTGATCATCGATGAGGAACAGGAGTCGTCCATTGATGGTAACTTTTACGTAATGCACGTGTTTTCGCTTCTTTAAAAAATTGAAAATGGCACGTTTTCTAACTTCATAGTATGCAGCCCACTCAACTCTTATCCGGTAGGATTTGCCCTCTTCATCCATAAGCTCCGTCGCATAGGAATATACCTTTCTGGACAGCGGAAAAACGTCATCAAACCGCACCAGGGATCCATTGTATTTGGGAGCGCTGGGATGTTGGTAAGCTTCCACAAAGGGAGAACCCTCCGGTGGGACCGAATCCTTGTTTGCCTCAAGCGCAGCAAGTTCAAGGGGCATAGCTGGAAGGGGAACCTGCCGTGGACCTACCTGAATAATTCGCTCACGAGCCGATTTCTGCGGGGGCTCGTAGGGGATTTCAGTGTGACGATCTCTATAGGTTAGAACTGTATTATCCCCACGGAATTCTTTCTCAAATGTCCAGTGGTCTCCGGGATAAGTATAGGTTACGTCGTATGCTTCCCTTGAATACTGGCCGCAGTTTCGGTAATACCGACAATCACGGGTCCAGTGGACCTGGGAGAGCAACACAAAGAGAAGCCCCGAGACTATGCTTACGCTCGGGAATTCCTTACCGATAATAATATGTCCTCTGAGCCCTCTGGGCCGCACGGTGGTATTCATCTTCCCAGTAGAGGTATCGGTGCAGTTCCGGTTTTTTTTCAAGGTAAATAGGAGCTTTTCTGTAGTAAGGGCTGACTCTCTGCCATGCCCAATTGAAGTTTGACATGACTTTACGGTTTCTGGTTTGTCTACCGCATACTTCATAGGTTCCGTTCACCACGTAGCGGGGCGACCCACCATTTATTTCCCTCACAACATTATTATGAATCCTGCATTGATCGGTAGGAGCATAACGAACGGGTTTCTCATAGGCAGTATAGGTTGCAGGTGTGTAGATCACCTTTCGATGGAGCCTGGGTACTCCTACATTCTGTGGAGCACGACGAACTTCCGGTATTTGACGCTTCTGATAAAAGCTGTAAGGAGCCGAATCAGCACTCAATGAAGGATGATAGTAAATATAATCGTAGTGATAGGGATTTGCGCTAAGTCCCGAGATCGAAATGAGTAACAAAGATAGAATAGTGGGGCGTTTCATTTTTTCTCCTCTTCAATGTACCAGGTTAGATTCTCGCCCTGATCTTCCTTGTTTGGATATGTTTAGTATAGCAATTTAAGGTTTGCCATTATCTGTGCTCAAATACGCCTATGGACAAATATTCCCAACTTCTCGGGAGTTTTCTTCCTGTCCAGAAGAAATCCATGATCTTAACAGCCTAAAAAATTCCCAGGAATCGACCACGCCTTTTCTTGGGTTCACAATAGGGGACACAGTAGATCTCACTGGTTACATAAGTTCCCCTGCGTGGCTGGCGGTATCTGTCATCGTAGGTCTGGACCTTCATAGAATGAAAGGGACGAGTCTGGAGGTTCTTCGCCTTTACCCGTTTGTAATAGGAGTGGTTATATTTTTTCGCACAACAATGAGAGGAAGCAGGCCTTGGCCGCATACGCAAGACTCGGCGCGGTTCTCTCATTCCCTGAAAACTATAAGGGGCAGATGAAGAAGTAAGGGTGGGGTGGTACTGTACCCAGTAACCGTGATGGGCTTGAACCTGGGTGCTTGAGAGGAGAAGCACTGCGCTTAGGAGAGCTTTCATGGATTTCCTTCCCTGTCAGACCCTCCCTGGACTGGATTTTTCCCTCACCTCCATGCGAGAGGAAAAGTCTTGTGATAAGGATGATTCTACCTGATTGGAAATAATCCTTCATGGGTTATGCCGGCCAGAAGAACAAATTCTTGATAGATTCAGAAACTCTTGTTGGACATCATCTAGAAGAGTCCCCGCATGAGGATGGGCTGTCGCAGTGGAGTGCAGCAAATGGTGTCACTGCATCCTTCGCGGGTCAGTCTGTAGCTGATCGGTCTTCTGTGAATGGGAGCATACTTCTCCCGCATTCCAGCTCGTGAACCATAGGTTACTTTACGCGTGAGAGGTGGGCAGGAGTTGCAAAATCCTGTTCCAGGAGCCCTGGTTCTAATGATGATCTGTTCATTGGCCGTTCTTAAAAGCTGATGTGATGTTGGTTTGTAGCTTGTAAACGAACCATAGAATGGTCGTGCACATTCCCCGGTGATAGTCAGCAGGAAAAGTAAAGCAAAGCAGAAGATGATACGGCTCATAGATTCCTCCCTGAGATGACCCGATGACCGGCAAATGCAGAATCCGTTCAAACACTAACTTTAGTGTAACCTGAAAAGTTCGATCAGGGCAGGGGATAGAACGCGGGACCATTCGAATCTGCTCTTCCAGATTAGGGTCTTGTCAATTTCGATAAAAAAGAAAGAGCCCGAGCATCTGCCCGGGCTCTTTCCTATTTAAAATGACCTATAGCTCAATCCATTCAAAAGCACTGGAGAGAGTCTGCATAAAATCTTGCCTGGAATCGTGATTTTCAAGAACCAATTCCGCAGCTGCGATCAAGCCTGCTTTAAAATCAGTAAAGGATGCATTGCTAGAAAGAATTTTCTCCTTAAGCATCTTAAAGTAGATCTTAGAGAGTAGTTCGCGACCAAGTCCCTCAGACCGGATTTCTTCTCCCGAAGCGGCCAGGTAGGAAAACTTGTTGAAAATGGACGAGTTGATATGAACCCCTCCATTATCCTGCCAGAAGCCGCACTTGATCTTCTTGGTGATACGGTCCGGGTAAATCCGACCCTTGAGGTTGTGAGTTTTGCTCAGTTTACTCCAGGCCGAATATTTCATTCCTGCCGTAATCAAATGCCCCTTCCCGCGGGTGGGATCCTGCATATTACGAAGGGCTGGATTATCTCCAATCGAGATATTGTCACCCATCTGCCAATCATCACCGTCTACTATAGCGCCGTAGAAGTCAGCGATGTGCTCATTGAGTGCTCCCGATTCACCTGAATAAGAAAGCGGTGAATAGAGATCGATGAGTCCATGGGAATACTCGTGGGCAGCAACATCTAATCCCTTAACCAGGTAGTCAAATCCTTTCGGAGTTCCTGAACCGTCACCGAAGAAGAATCCGCCCTGGTAAGGGGAGTAATAAGCATTATTAAAGTCAGTTCCTACGTGGGCGGTTGCGAAAACCGGGGAGTTCCCCTCTTTCCACACAAAACCGAAGTTATCTTTGAAGAAATCCACGGTTCGACTCATGTTCAGGTAGAGTTCAACTTCGGCCTTCTGATTTGTCTTTCGTGAAGTGCCTTCTGAATCCCAGGTTCCATCGGAATCTGTGGAAAAGTTTTTAAACTCGGAATTGAATACATGGAGATTGCGTCCCTCATGCTTCAGAATATAATTTCCATCCTCATCCTGCTGTACATCAAAATCATGCATTTTGTTTTCGGTGAGATCTACACCGTGACCAGCAATACTGTAAATATTCTGGATCTTGTCGACGACATCCCCGGTCTTGGCGTCTACGAAGAAGTCATAGGTAGTTTTTAAACCGTCATAGGTTCCAGACAGTACAACATGAAATGTCAGTTTGTACTGATCTTCTAAATCTCGGTAAAAAACCAATTCGCCTGCTCGGGCCAGATGAGAGGGGACGGCTTCATGGAGAAGCTGACCAGCTTTTCTTAAGTCCCGGATAGCAACTGTGAGAGCTCTTTCCAAACTAATTTCAGGCTCAACATCTGCAGATCGGTGTGATTCCATCATGTTGATTTCACGCTCATCGAGGGAGCGCATCGCCTGTAATCCACTCCGGTTGGGATTTCTCTCAGGAATAATGACTACTTTTTCTTCGCCGTAGACTTTAACTCCGGAAATTTGACGCGTGTACCTGAAAAATTGGTTTCCGTTTTTATCTGCGTGTTGATCCTCTGCCTTAAGAAAGTCGGCGATATCCAGGGCTTTCTTTTGCAAAGGAAGGCTTTGCCGAAGAAGATTAAGTCCATCTTGGAAATCTGCTGCTCCTGTGAGGGCTGTGAGGCTGCAGCCAAGCACACATGCGATTATTCGTTGTTTGGAATTCATTGAGCTTCTCCTGAATTGTAAGTTTGAATGAGGTATCAAATTCTATGGAAGAACGAGTACGTGTCAATGCTATTCATCAAAATGAGAAAGAATTTGTTCAAGAATTTCATCAGCACGGAGTCCTTCAGCCTCGGCTTCAAAGTTCAGAAGAAGCCTGTGGCGAAAGGTGGGTAGAATCATTTTGATCAAATTTTCCCGGGAAACATGGAATTCCCCATGGAAATAAGCGTGGGCTTTAGCAGCAAGCACCAGGGATTGTAGCCCTCGAGGGCCAACACCATTTCTTACGTACTTTTTACTGACTCTCGCAGCCAGGGAACTGGCGGGTTGGGTTGCGAGGACCAGCTTGCATGCAAATTCATTTAGATGGGAAGCGATAGGGATATCTCGAATATTTTTCTTCATTTCTTCAATCGTAGAAGTATCCACCACCGGAAAAACCTCCGGATCAAGATTCGCTGTGGTGCTGTCCACAATTTTCATCAAGACATCGAGATTGGGATAGGGCACGTCAAGTTTGAAGAAGAAGCGATCGAGCTGGGCTTCAGGAAGCCGGTAAGTACCATCCATTTCAAGAGGATTTTGGGTTCCCATCACAAAAAATGGATTTTCCAGAGGATGAGATTTCCCCGCTACTGAGATGGTTCCTTCTCCCATTGCCTCCAGTAGGGCAGATTGAGTTTTGGGAGTTGCTCGATTGATTTCATCGGCAAGTACCATATTCGCAAATAGAGGACCTTTTTGAAAACGAAAGACTCTTTCACCAGATTCTAATTGATGGATAACAGTGGTTCCTATAATGTCAGCAGGCATAAGGTCAGGAGTAAATTGTATTCTCTTGAACTTTATATTGAGAACTCTGGCTATAGTCTTCACCAGAAGGGTTTTGCCAAGTCCAGGGACTCCCTCCAATAGGACGTGTCCGGAGCAAAAAAACGCCACAATCACATGCTCTACAAGCTCCTGACTTCCAATGATGACTTTGGAAACTTCTTTCTCTATGTTTTGAAAAATGAGCTTGGGATCGATCATGACCTGGACCATCGACGTTTGGAATCGGTATTATACTATGAGATGTATAAACTTCTTTATACTGTATTTGTAGGACCTTTGGGCACTTGTAGGCAAGTTGGTTTTCTATTTTCACTCCCTGGGTCATAGGGACTATCTGGGTGAATCTCATTAACACTTGTGTCTGAACCAACGATGGTTTCAACATCATGATGTTCAAATACGCTCTGATGGCCGCAGGGCTAGGGCTCTTCCTTTTGGGATGCTGTGATAAGAGTCAGGCTCCCTATGCCAGGGAACTTCATGATGCAGAGGAACATTTTTTACGAATACAGCCTGCCAGAGCTCTGGAGATTCTTAATCGACTCAGCTCAAAACCGGATCTACCAGAGCGATATTTTCGTCTTAGGTACCAGGTCGAACTCAGAGCATTTCAATTTTCCCAATCCTTTAAAACCATTCTTTCCTGGAGAAAGAAAAGTTCAAAGAGCCATGAAAATGTTGTTCGCAAGGTTTTAAGGAGTTTCATTCGATATTGTACCGAGTTAAAAGAGCCAGGACTCAGATTGGAAGCTATACGAGCCCTGGGGGAACTCAAAGACTTTGATGCCCGCGAACACCTGATGGGACTTTTTCCAGGAGGTTCCCAGTCAACTCGCATTACAGCCTGTTATTCCATGAGTCTTTTAGGAGACGAAAAGAGGGCTCTTCCATACTTAAAAGATCGTTCGCGGTTTGCGGGTCTCAAGGGCAGATTTCTTGCATCCCTGTACCTCGTACAACTGCATACCAAAGATCTTGTCCCAGCTTATATTGATCTACTATCTGATCCGGACGACGCAGTTCGGGTTTTGGCGATCAAAGTTCTTGGAGAATTAGGCGCTAAGGAAGCCAGGGAAAGGCTTCAGGTAATCTTTAAGGACTCAGCCTCAATCCATGTAAAGCTGTTAGCGGCCCAGGCATTGATCAGAGTTGGGGAAAGTTCCTATAAGAGTTATCTTCTGAAGAAGATGGACGAAAAGGCATCTTCAGCCGCAGTGAAAATTCTGCTTTCAGAGTTGGGGAGTATTGATCATCTTGACGAATTGAAATCCACTCTTGATTCCCTGGACGTCGAAGCAAGGTATTCGGTGTTAAAAGTCTTGATGGATATGAATGAAAAAGAGTTCGTAAGAACCAAACTTCGTGAGATGCTTCAGAGTCTTCTGGGAAATGCTTTTGAGAAAAAGATGGCCCTGGAGCTGCTCTCAACTTTCAAGAACAAAGAGGACTGGGACTTGATCCAGGCACAGTTCTTTTCTCCCTTCCAGGAAGTTCAAGTAATGGCCGCCAGGGCCATGCTGGAGTTTTTAGCAGAAACCAAAAACTGAGAGTTCATAGATTCCTGAATCTTCCATTCTTGTATTTGTTTGTCCTTGTTGGTTTTTTCCTTATAATTAGAATTGAAGGGAATGCTTCCTATGCAGGTAACGCCGGCGGGATTACAAAAAGCTCTACAAGGCATCGGTACGACTACGCGCCGTATTGTGCGACAGCAGGGAAATCCTGTGGATAATACCACTGACCTGATTAAAGGTGAGCGGAATTTTAAGGCCAATGCGAAGGTTGTCCAGGCTGAGGATGAAATGCTGGGCACGGTGATTGATTTAAAGGCCTAAAATTACTCAGTAATCAAAGGTACCGGCTGCACTGGCTGTATACCAACCTGCTGATCCTTCTGAATCCCAAATAGCTGAATCAAAGAAGGGTGCTTTGCGAGGATGTAGTTGAATCTCAAATCCTCTTTATTATTTCCCCCGTCCTGAAAATTGAATAGGGGATCGCCGCCCGCGTACATGGTTCCAAGCGGATCTCCATAGGGGTTAAGACCACGTTCAGTCAGAAAGCGTTCGATCTGAAAGCGCTGCTGGTTGGTGACTTTATAGCGCTCCATCTGGCCGGTAGAACCAGGGGTTCCGGTCAGGGGCTGCTGAAGTTCTCGTAGGAAGGCTCCATCCCGTGAATAGAGATAGATTCGTTCCAATCCAACTCCCTGTCCCGTGACTCCTCCCCTGGTGGTCATAGTCACCTGGATCTGTTCATGTTCAACCCTGTCAATACGTTTTATATCTACCTGTAACCGGTCGCCTGCTACAAACCTGGGATCGTTGCGAAGATCGTTCTCAAGTCTACGCCTGGCATCAAAAGAAGCCAGATTGGAGGCTTGTTGATCACGCTGAGGTTGGTTTTGACCTCCTGGAAAGAATCCATTTCCCCAGGGAGGACGAAAGCCTCCTCCAAACCCTGGATACCCACCGTACCCTGGGCGTCCCCCATATCCTGGATAACCTCTGTAAGGTGGACGGATTCCCGGCCCCCAATTTCCAAAACCGGGCCCAGCAAAAGGGGGGGGGAACTGGGCTCCTGGCGGAAGAAACTGGGATCCGGGATTTTGATAACGGCGTCCTGGATTGTACTGGGTAGAATTTGTATATGGATTTCTTTGCAGGGGCGGCGTAAAACCAGGTGTTTCGTTCACATACGGATTTGGGTGATTGAGCGAAAATACCGGACGCCCTTCACTGAAGCGGGTATCGTTTCCGTAGGGACGCTGCCAGGAATGGTCAAGAAATGGAGATTGGTAGTTTGAATTTCTGACCGGTCCCCGGTAAAAATAAGTATCTCTGTGAAGATTGGGATTTCGCGTATCCAGCATTGGAGAGCCAGGCTGGTTTGCTTCTTGATTGCGTAAATCAGACCTCGAATTAATCTGCCTTTGAAGATCTTGGATTTCTATGAGAAGTTCGGAACGCTTCTGTGCATCAGAAGTATTGGAGAGTTCTTGGAGTTTTCTCTGTAACTCATCATGAGCACTTGTCGAGCACACAACTCCCGCCAAAATCAAAAAAAGGCAAACTTTAATCAGACATTGGTTCATAGGTAATCCCTGTATTTCATCCGTCCAGCTTAAGTCCCTCTATCCAGCTTACGATAAAGGAAGAGAAAAGTTTCGACAGAACGCTGTTTCATACAAATCGGGGTCCCTTTGGCTGATTCTCGTCCTCAAGGAAGAAATTCCTGGACATTCTTCTTATTTCTTCTTGGTTTTGCATACCTTGGATTCTCTGGTTGTACCGGTTCAGAAAACCCATTGTTTCAACGCCCCGCCGGTCAATTGGAAGGTAAGATTGTGAATCCACAATCTCAACCCGTAAGCCAGGTTGCGGTCCGCCTGGAAAACACTTTGCAGTCTAGCGGCAGCTCTCTGACCGACGCGGGAGGTACTTATTCCATCGCATCGGCTGACCCGGGAACCTACGATCTCATTGCTGAAAAGAAAATTGGGGCTATTTCTTTTCGGGCGCGCAGGCGTTTCTTAAAGGTAAGCGGAGCGGCGATCAAACTGGATGATATTCAAATCAGACCAGCTGGAACCATCAGGGGTACTGTTGAACTGGAAGGTCAGGCTTCATCCGATGGTGTGGAGGCAGCTTTGATAGGTACGGGACGTTCAGTTACTACTGCTGCTGATGGAACCTTTGAATTCACGGATATAGCCTATACCTACCGTGAAGACTCTACCAACCGGCTCCTTCTCTATGACATCACTCTGAAAAAAACTGGATTTTCCATTCGTACCATTGAAAATGTTTCCCTGGAGGCAGGGGGGCTAACAGTTCTGGATACGGTCCTCCTGGATAATCTCGATCCGGCCACCGTCGCCGATGTAACCGGCGAAATTATACTGGAAGCCAGGAGCGGTGCCTTCGAGACTAAACTGAAAATTCTGGGAACTGCCTTTTTACCGATCATGATTAACTCAGATGATCCGGGTCAAAGAGGTTTTCGATTCAAGTCACTTCCCCCAGGTACCTTTGTTCTGAAGGCATCCCACCCCGATTATTATCCCCAAGAAGTGGGCTTTCGAATTGATGCCGGACAGACCGTAATTGACCTGGGAACGCTTACTTTAACCAATGTCAGACATTACGACGAGGATCGCAAAGCCCTGGACCTGACTCTCTCGCCCGGAGGTCATCAAATCGCCTATGCAAGATGGGAACCCGATAATACCTTCACCCACAGGGAGATTTTTATCATGGACATAGAGGGACTGGCCTACAACACCAGAATCTCTGATCGTGCCAGGGTCTCTGAAGATCGAGGCATGAGCTGGTCCGCTGATGGCAAGCATCTCATCTTTGTAGAGAAAAATGATACGGCAGTATCCAGGCTCTACCGTCTGGACCATATTTCCTCATCAGGGGGGCTAATCACTGCCCTTACATCCTATTCTCTGGATGTTTCCCAACCAGGATTTGCCCCTGACGATACCCGTATTGTTTATCATCGTTTTGAAGAAAGTGGAGATATTCTAGGAGGGACCCTGGTTAAGAAGCCCAGCGGTTTTAAAATTGAAAATGAGTTTTTAATCATTCCCGAGAGAAACGATCAGATATCCCAGAATCAAATTAGCTCGATAGAGCTCGGAATCTCTGATCGAGTACTCTACTCCAAGGACAGCACGGGGGCCTTTACGGTTCCCCTCAGTGCGAACGGCGACCTAAATTTGAGATTTCCAATCCTCAATTTTGGACCGGATGCCCATTCCGTTACCTATAGTACCGATAACTCCCGCATCGCCTATGCTATTTCCAGCGGTTCTGGAGCCGGGCTATATATATCCGGAGTGGATGGTTCTTCACCAGAGAGAATTGCTATCGCGTACGGGAGAGCCCTGGAATTCACTACCAATGGGAAGGATATCGTATTTATAGACCAGCGCTCCTCTTGGAGTCGCCGCATAGCAACCGCAATAGTTCCCCGTCATCTAAGGTGATCCGAGAACCGAAAATTTTAGAGAATTGGAGCGCCCATGGACTTCGCCTGCTGGCGGTTCCCTCCTTGAACGATGCGATTGCATCGCCCTTCGTCGCGAACCACCACCATGCTTGTCCCTGAGCACTCTAATTCTCTAAAATTTTCGGCTCTCGAATCACGGTGATTTTATCCTTGCTTCGCTCGGTTTTCTCTCCTTCCATTCTGGATCTCGATCCGGAATCTATCTTTCCGCCCTTATGGCGGATGCATTCCTGTTTCTTTGATTCCATTGATTCAATTGTTTCCTTTGTTCCCATTGATTCTCTCTCCAAGTCATTGATTCTCTCTCCAAGTCATTGATTCTCTCTCCAAGTCATTGTTTCCCTTTCGGGTTGTTGATTTCTTTTGGGCTTTGTATCTTTGATTGGTTACTTTCTTATTTATGTGGGTAGGATTCATGATGGAATTCAATGAATTGATGGCTTTGCTGGAGTCTATGGGTACGGCTCAGAATGTTAAGGTTTATAAGCGGCATGGGGTGAGGGAGCCGTTGTTTGGGGTTAGTTATGCGAATCTTGGAAAGCTGAAAAAGAAGATTAAGATCGACACCTCCCTTGCTCGTGAGCTTTGGCAGACTAAGAACGCGGACGCCCGTACTCTTGCTTGTATGATTGCGGATGGCTCTGAATTTGGGTCTGAAGAACTCGATAGCTGGGTCCTCGATGTGGATAACACCGGTCTTGCTGGCTACTATGGCGGATTGGTTGGCAGAAGCGCACATACCGCGGAGAAGATTGATGCCTGGATCCAGGCTGAGGAAGAATTTGTTCAGGATAGCGGGTACTCCTGTGTTTGTCAGACCCTCAAAGGAAATCCAGACAAACTTTCAGATGAATTTTGTAACCAGATCTTAAATTTTATCGAAGAGAGAATTCACACTGCTCCCAACCGGGCTCGCCAGGCTATGAACAATGCATTGATTGCGATTGGTACCTACAAAAGGAATTGCCGTGAAGAGGCTCTGGTTGTCGCTGGGCGCATTGGAAAAGTGGAGATTGATCATGGGGACACCAGTTGTAAGACTCCCGATGCCATCCCCTATATTAAGAAAGCGGTAGCGCATCTTGAGAAGAAGAAAGCTAAGAACTAAATGAGGGTTTCTGGAATCTGTGATTCTCAAACTACAGTTTATCGGAGATAATCGGAAAGCACTCTTTGAATCATGGCCACATAACCTTCAAAATCGGTTGGTTTAACAATAACCGCATCTGCTTTGCTGTCTTTACATTCGTTTATGAGCAGGGGATCTTCAGAGGAAGTCCAGACAATCACCGGTATCTTTTGAAATTCACTTCTAGTCTTGATCTTTTTAAGAATATCTCTTCCGTCATAACCAGGGAGGTTGATATCGAGAAGGATAAGGCTTGGTAAAAAATCCATGGATTTATCAAGATGGGAAACGACTGCCTTTCCATCGTGTAGCACTTCCAAGTCAATCTGAAGAGAATATTCCAAAAAGGCTTCCTCCAAGAGACGGATGTCTCCGCTGTTATCCTCAATGACCAGTACTTTGAATTTTTCGCTACTCATATCGCGGTATCTAGAGTTTCTTATATAAAACTCTTATTAGAGTCAAATGTTCCCTCGAATCTAATTATACTGAAAATTGGGCAGAAATAGAGAAATTAGAGATAAAATCTCATTTAGATCACATTAGAGGTTTGGCGGAAATGTTGACAGGAAAGAATCGTGCTCTTAGATTTATTCCATGAAAATTTTTGGTGAAACCCTCTCTACTGAGCTTGGATGTTTTTTGCCGTGAAGAAGCTCTGGCTATGGCTGGGCGCATTGGAAAAGTGGAGATTGATCATGGGGACACCAGTTGTAAGACTCCAGACGCAATTCCCTATATTAAGAAGGCGGTAGCGCATCTTGAAAAGTAGAATCGAAAGTAGGGGAAATGCACGTTTATGCTGATGTATTCGATTCTGCAATGGGACCTATTTATTTAAGGGCCAATGATGATCATTTGCTCAGTCTGGATTTTGATCCCGATGAATTCCCAGAAACTACAACTTCAAACTGCTTAATTGAGAAGGCTAAAACTCAGCTCGGCGAGTATTTCAGCGGGCAGCGTAGAGAGTTTGATCTACCCTTTGAAATCAAGGGAACCCAATTTCAAAAAAAGGTGCTTGAGGCTATGATCTCCATCCCCTATGGGGAGGTGCTGAGCTATTCTGAAGTAGCTTTTCAGATAAATCATCCGGCAGCATTTCGAGCAGTGGGGAATGCTTGCAATGGTAATAAACTCCCCTTACTCATTCCCTGTCACCGGGTAGTAGCGGCCAATGGGCTGGGTGGATTTGGATGCGGTCTTGAGAAGAAGAGTTACTTGCTCAGGCTTGAAGGCTATCTCTAAATTTAGCTCTCTCTTCCTTCTACCTTTTCCTTAAGTGCTTTGAGGCTCTTCTCAAAGACCTCTCCCATCATCTTATCCATGAATAGGCACATCCAGCGATAGATTGGATTATAGCCACTTTCTCCTGAATCTCTCCAGGTGACCCTTGTGCCCTTCTCTTCCCGGCTGAACATGAATTGGCCTTTGAGCACAAAGTTTCCCTTATCCATGGATAATTCAAATTCGATCCCGGATTGGGGATCGGCCTTGATGATGGTTTGAGAGCCGTTCCCCATTTTATTAGACTCCCAGGAGCGAGTTGAGCCGACTCCTTCCTCGTTCCCCGAGTAAGCATAGACGATGTCGGGTTCCATGGAATCAAAGGCGCACCACTGAGGCCACCCCGTCTTGAGATTTGCTATATAGGGATAAATTTTCTCGGCGGGAACATTCATGACCAGGGTTCTCTCCACTGCCCAGTGGGAAGGCAGGAGAAAACTTCCACCAGCTAGCAAGGCTACGATTACAACCAGGCCAATCATCAGGTTCTTTAAAAAAGTCATAAATTTCCTCTCTGTCCAGACTCTCATTTACTAAGAGCAAGAGACTCTGCCCTCCAATCCCGTTCCAGGAGTTCATAGTAGTCCTTGAGTGTGCAGATCACCAGACATTTCCTGGATGGGAGCAGGCAATAGGAGGGCTCCATCAGATGCCTTGCTATGTACTGATTTTCTGTAGCAGTGGGTTCTATTTCTTTCTTGAGGCGATTGATTGCCATGCGTACTACCGGTTCATCCACTTCGCTATCATATGGCTTTTGCCACAGACCTCGGTAGAGCTCAGAACTTGTAAGGTACTCGCCTGGTGATTTTAAGAAAGTGATAAAGAGAGCCAGGAGATTTCGTTTCCTTGCCAGTTTCAATTCTCCCCTGGTCCTTTCCCAGAATTCCTCCGTGACCAGGTTGAGTACCAACTCATATTGGTTCTTCTCTTTGTCTGAAGTGTGAATTAGATTAGAGCATACCAGTCGTGGACCTTCATGGCTGAAGCGAACAAAGACCAGTGATTCACTAAGTTTTTTCGCGAAGGTGCTCTGAATCTTCTGCAAAAGGTCTTCCTTATCGGCCTCTCCATAGTAGTCACAGGGCCATGCCAGGGGAGGACTAAGGGGTTCCAGGATCTCTCTGAGGCTTATCTGCCAGGACTGAAGAGACGAGTTTTCAGACCATTTCGGTAATCGTCCCGACAGGCATTCCAACAAAATATGCATGTATTCATCTCTTGAATCCCCATAGCTTTTCTCAATGGAGTCCAAGGATTCCCTGGCCAGATCAAGTCTGCCCATCAAAATGATTGAAAAGAGCGCGAGTTTGGCACAAATTCTTGCCCGTCCGTGATCACCGACGAAAGAAAAGAATTCTTCTGCCCTTTGCCAACTCCATAGGGCTTCTTTATGGCGATGGAGAAAGTAAAATATCATGCCTCCATAGAGAAAGGCGTGAGCGAGTTTTTGGTGTTCTTGTCGGTTACTTGCCTGCACCAGAAGGGACTCGACCTGATCAAATGCTTCCTGGAAGTGACCTTTCATGATGAGGATCTCTGTTTTTCTATAGAATAATTTTGTTTTATTCGCGCTATATAGATCAGGATTAAGGGATAGAATTTGAGCCTGAGTTTCTTCTCTGCGCTCAGAGTCTGGTATGGAAGTGACATTCAGGTTTACCAGAAGAAGAGCCCTGAGATCGTCGAATCCATACTGGAGACAAATGTCATGATTTTCTTCGAGGCATTGCATCGCAAAATCGGATTCACCAAGGCTAAAGCAGCAACTGGCCAATGTGGCCTGGACCGTACTAAGAAGTTCCTTAGACTGACAACTGGATAGAATTTGCTGGAGAATCTCGCGGGCTCTGCCGGAATCTCCTTTCAGTAATAGCGCTTTTGCCTGGTAGAGTGAAATCCAGTTTTCATCCTCCTGATCCCCAGTATTCTCTACTTCCAGGTAACTGAGGGCTTCCTCTAGTTCCCCGGTCTCGAAGATTAATCGTCCTTTTAGACGGCTCATCCAGGGTCCGAGTCCCTCTTCTCGAGATTCCATTGCCCTGAGAATTCGAGAAGGATTCTGAGCACCCTCATGGGAGCAAAACAGATTTTTAGATTCGCTTTCAAGATCATGATTAAGAATGATTCCCTGGGCTAATCTCTCCTGGGCTATCGCGGATTCCGTAAAACCTGATGAGACCTCGTAGAGTTCTTCACGCAGCTGACGCTCACGAAGATCTTCACTGGAGCCCAGAAATTGCTTCACCAATGGATTAACACGCCATGTATCCTGGAAGGAGCGTTCTAATAGAGCCCGGTCCTTGAGCTCATGAAAAATCTCCTCCCCTTTATCTCGAAGCAGTCTTTTCAGCCCCTCTCCCATTCCGGCCGGCAATTCCCAGTACGAAAGCTTCAATAATCCCTCGTAAGACCTGGGGCTTATTCCATCCAATGCCCGCGTGCAGACCTCCGTTCTTTCTTTTCGAATCAGATCTAAAGGGATTTTGAAATCTGTACCCAGGTTCTCTCTGAACTGGAGTAAATAGAGACTTACGAGTCCCGGGTGGCCCGCGCAAATGCTCAGAAGTTCCCATCGGTGCTGCTGGGTCAGCTGTTTCAGGTCCGGTAAATACTTTCTGGCCAATCCAAAGACTTGTGAGGCATCAAGGCAGGGGATCTGCATTGGTTCCATCCAGGGCTGACTTATGGCTGGCGGCCTTCGTTCAGCAGTGAACACCAGGGTTCTGGATCTGGAATGAAGTTCTTGTAATTGAGTCTCTGAGGGCGGCTGATAGGGACCTGAGATGAGACCGATATTAATCTCATCTAACGCCAGTAGTTCTGAGGCGGAATTTACAGAAGCACAGGTCCCAGGGAGAAACTTCAATTCCAATTGGCGGCAAAAAGTTCTTTTACCAACACCTGGTAAGCCATAAAGACAAACCAGGGGAAAACCCTGCTCTATGATTTGTTGAAATTGGCGAAAAAGGCGAGATCGCTCAATCCACATGTGAGTATTCCTTTTATACCGAAAAGCAAATCAAATGCATTTGGGCATAGGTTGAAAAAAGCCCCGTACTTCTTGGAAGTACGGGGCCTGAGTATATCAGTTTCAATCGTTTATAGGGTTAAGTCATCAGAGATCCAGGTCTCTCCTAACCTTCGGGGTGGTGTAGGTAGATCTTCGATTGGAATGATCCCTTTGTGAGTAAGGATTCCGGTTGTCATGATCTCCCAACTCAAAGGTTCTCCACCTTTGTTGAGGGTGATCTCTACGAGTGATCCTTCTTCCATGGTGTTGTATTTTCCAAAGAAATTAATGTCTCTCCAGAATGCATCAATCTTAAAGCGGATCTTATCGTCGATGGCTTCACCAATTTGCTCCAGGCAATGGACCTCGAGATGCAGGACATTACGCTTGCTGGTAACACTCTCAAGATATTTCACCATTTTGGATTGATTCTTACACTTGCCAAGCCACTGGGCATCCGAGACTTCTTCAGTCTCTAAAGCCAGGGTGTCAAAATCCAAAGCCTCTACTTCCCAGTTCAGGGACGCGAATCCAAAGGTTGTGAACATCATCATTAAAAGAACAGATTTCATGGTGTTACCTCCCACATAAATTTAAGTGTTGTTATTGTTGATCAGAACAATACTGGAGGGAGGCCGCACTGGGAAGGCAAATGCTTCGAACAAATCGAAAAGACCGAAAATGACTTAAAATCTAGAGGGGAACCGCAATCAGAATTTACGCGAAAGGCTCGCATAGAGGTTTCTGTCGAATTTACTAGCCCCCTGGCCAATTTCGGAGAAGTAGTTTTGCTGAAGGGTGAGCTTCAAGCTAGCCTTTTTTGTCAGGGGATGTACCATCGAAATTCTAGAGTCGGCCTTTAGATTGGAAAAATCATTGAGCCTGGGGTAGAAGTTTACGTTACCTTCTATATAGTTGTCCTGAACCAGCGACTGTTTGAAATCTACGATCACTGCTCCTGTGGTGAAGTCAGTATCCGCATTATTGATTCGATCTAGCTTGTCTGCGCCAATCCCTGCTGAGAGTAGGAGATATTCTTCCTGGGTTTTTTGTAAATCCCAGCCCGTACCAATGCTGACATTGCGGTGCTGATCTATATCCAGAGGCCGGTTGTAATCCAGTTTAATCTCTGCAAACTGCCAGGTTCGATTCTCATGCTTGATACAGTATCTCGCTCTCAGGTTTCCAGCTTCATTTCTGATGTTTGAGGAATCACTTCCGTTACGACCCGAAACCTCAAAGTGTATACCGGTTCTTTTGGTGGTGCGGTCCACCTTCGCAAAGTAGTTAATCCTATGTTGATGAACGTTCCCACTCTGGTTTTGATATCCGATGGAAACCTCGCCTGGCCAGGGAACTTTTTCGTTTCCCTGATCATCGGATTGAACAGGTTTAAGAGGCTGGATATAGGGCTTCCCATTGGCGGTACACTCGGAAAAAATCACGAATAGGAAGGTTGACGATAGTAAGATCCGGATCATTGGAACTCTCCTTTATTCAATTCTTCGGATCTAAACTAAGGCTCCTGGATACCAGGAGCCCCAAATTACTAAAGAACTGGAGGTTCTTCGAAGTTATCCGAGCGTGTAGTCAGTGAGATTCCCCCCCGGGGAACAGAGCTTCCATTCCTTTGCTCCCCTTGTTTCCTCTGCTTCCTGGGACCGAAGGTCCCCACTACCTATGAGCTCTGTAAACGCTGTACCTCTTCAGGAGTTGTTTCCTGTTTCTCAAGCATCAGTCTGAAACTGTCTTTCATCTGTACAGTCATCGAGTGAGACACCAGAGAGGCGATGAGAACCTGGTTGTTTTGTCGGATGGCGTCTTTGAGTTCCTTGGATGCCTCCAGGAAATCATAAACGGCTTTGCGCCCTCTATAACCGGTCTGGTTACAGCTTGGACATCCATTAGCCTTTTTAACCAGGCAACTCGAATCAAGATCAAACTCCGAAATAGTGGAATCGAGGGCCTCAACCTCTTCAGAGCACTCCTTACAGACCTTTCTCACAAGGCGTTGAGACACGATAGAACTTAAAGCGGATGCAACCATATGGGGTTCAGTAGATCCAAGATCCAATAACCTCTGAATGCTTTCTAAGGGATTTAGAGTATGAAGTGAGGTCAAAACCAGGTGACCGGTGACAGCTACTTTCAAAGAGAGATCCAGTGTCTCTCGATCCCGTATCTCGCTGACGTACAAAATATCCGGATCATTTCTCAGGACAGCCTGAATCGCGTTGGTATAGCCAAAACCCTGCTTAATCTTGAGCGGCACATGGGAGACACCCTCAAGAACATATTCCACCGGGTCTTCGACTGTACAGATACAGCATCCACCCTTATCCGCCAGATGTTTCAAGGCCGAATAGACTGTCGTGGTTTTTCCACTTCCTGTGGGACCTGTGAAGAGAATTAATCCAAAAGGCTGTGAGAGTATGCGGTCGAATGCCTGAAGTTCTTGATCCCTTTGAAAGATTACCGATGGATCGAGAGTGATCTTACCGGGATCAAGAATACGAATTGTGATCTTTTCTCCCGTAACCGTTGGCAAAAATGAAATTCTCATTTCAAGATTGTCGCCGCTGATTTTGTGTTTAATCCTGCCGTCCTGGGGGAACAGGTTTCTGGAAATGTCCAGGCGGGCCAGCATTTTAGCCTGGTGCACCAGATATCCATATTCTTTGGGACTAACCGAGCTTGAAAGTGTAAGACGCCCATCAATTCTCAGCCAGATTCCCGTTTCCTTCTCGGTAGGAATTAAATGAATGTCAGATGCCTTGCGGTTATGGGCATCCTGCATGATTTGAATCAGTCGCTCTCTTGAAATGTCTTCAGGATTAACCGCGGTTTCCACCGTACCTTGATCAGTATTTCCTAGTGGGATCGTCCCGTCATCAAGTCCGTTAGCAACAATGCGAAGCCCTTCAATTAACCTGGCGTCGTTCTCACAGGACCGAAGCATTGCTTCCATCAGGGGTGAATTGACCGAAGGATCTGATGGGAGTACTTCCCATAGCATAGTTCCCTGCATGAGTCTTCTACGAATTCTTTCCAAAGCCGGCCGCATCTCAACATCAAATTCCTCTTCAAGCAGTGCATCGAAAGATTTTATGAGCGGAACTCGGCATTCGAGCAGTTGACATAATTTTTTACACACCAGAGATAGCTTGGTTCTCATTCGTTTCTCCTTTTCAAATAATGCGTTTCTCCAGAAACGTGGAAAGGTCAATAATATTGGATCTCTCCAGGTCTCTTGATTCTCCTGGTCCAACCTCTCGATCCTGAATCCAGGCATCTATAGAGGTTTTCTTGAAGCGGACTTTCCCAAGAATTGTGAAATGGGGAATCTCTCCAAGAGTACTCATGACATCTTCTTCCCGGATTTGGAGATATCCGGCTAGCTGAGCGATGTTTAGTATTTCACCCAGTTTTTCCGGCTTGTAATCAACCCTGGGGACCTCTACAGGAGGTTTTGAAACTTGAAGATCCGAAGGTTCAATCTCCCATTTATCGAGCATTTCCAGTACCTGGGATTTCTTCCCAACTTCGAGTTGGCAGCGCTCACATTTCAAAATATGGTCCGCTGTTTCAGTTCCTGGCTCAATTTCTCCATAAAGATGCTCAAGAATGACTTCCGGGGGGGGGCATTTTTTCATCCTAATCTCCTCTCTATGAGACTAAGGGCCTTATAGAGCCTCGATTTAACCGTGCTTTCCGCAACATTGAGAATCTTTGAAATCTCCGCGAAGGTACAATTTTGATAGTGCTTTAGAATCAAGACTTCTCGATGCTTGTTTGGAAGTTCTTCAACTGTTTTTCGCACCCTGGAGGAAATCTCTCTTGCCTCAGCTTGCTGAGCGGGATCTACCTGGATTCCTTGCTGTTCAGGCGAATCTGCGGGCACTTCATTTCTTCGAGCGGCACGATTCATGAATCTGAGTCTTTCATTTCGAGCAATTGTGTACATCCAGGGAAGGAATTCCCGTTGCCGATCAAAGCCTGCCCAGCCATGAATGATCCTCAAATAGACCTCCTGACAGAGATCCGGGATATCCGCACGTGAAACACCCATCCTGGAAAAATAAGACAGGAGCCTGGGCTGGCACACCTTTAAGAGATCATCAAGATTTTGGTTCATGCTGAAAATTTTTCCTTTTGAGGAGTAATACCCGATCTAGTTGAAAATAGTCGAAAAAATTTCTCTAAAGGATTTTCTTGTTTACCATTTTACGGCGTCAGTTCAGCGGTGGTTTCACTCTTCTGATCTTAGAGAAGCTGGATCTGGACAGTTTGAGTTTTATCCTTATAATCACCTCTTTGTCATTACTCTGGGGTTCCCTCAGGGCCCGTGGAGACAATTTGATGATGCGAATGTGGCTGGTATTGATAGTGGGTCTTTCCCCTCTCTCTACCTTTGCGGATTCACTGGTTTACAAGAGTGGATATACACAAACCTTACGCCTCTATGATACCGAGAAAAATTCCCGCAATAAAATTCTCCGCAAAGTGAGAGACTTTCAAGTTTCTGAAAAGGCCGCAGCATTCCATGATAGGAACGGAAGCTTCTTTATTTATGACTTTGAATCCAAGAAGCGTCACTACCTCGGACGCAATGCTTTCTCTTTCAAACTCACCGGGACCACTATAGCCTTTGAAGATGTTAATGGACGACTTTTCTGCGGTAGCTCCGAGAATGGTTTCCTGCGCCTGGTTGATAGCAATGTTAGGGAATTCCAGGCAGGTTCCCGCCGGGTATTTTATATAGATCAACAAGGCTGGCTACGTTATTTTGACGTTAGATCCGGGCGTAAGGGTGTTGTTGATGAGGCTGCCGTGACATTTCAGCTTGGTTCTGATTTATTGGTTTTTAAAGATTCAGGTAATAGGCTATGGCAAGCAAGACAGCAGTTCCCCAAGAAAATGCCGCTAGATATTTCTGCCAGGGAGTTTCATGTTTCAGAGAAATGGCTGGCGTTTATCGGCTCTTATGGAGAACTGGAACTCTATGACCTGAAAATGAAGAAGATTATTTTTGCCTCAAATGATGTGAAGAAATTCCTTATCACTTCCAATCTTCTGGTCTATTCCATGACTTTTGGAGGAGTAGTAGCCAGGGATCTTTCGAGTTCACAAGAGCATTTCCTGGGAGATATCAAGGGTGAATGGAGAGCTGTTGGCAACCTGGTTGCTTACGAGTCCTGGGGCTCTGTTATGGTCTATGACCATGACCTGGGACGGGCAGTTCAGCTTGAGCCTTTCATCAATAGGTATGTGCTTGGAAAATCTGGACTTGCCTTCAGGACAACATCAGGAGCATTGAAGTTCTATAACTCCGATGAGGGAGAAACGAAACAGTTAACCGGAAATGTCGCCGATTTCTTGATAGGAAAAGGCTCCCCACCCGTAAATGTTTACCCGCAAAAAAACCAGGATAAGAGCTCCAATCAAACGCAAAAAGAAAATTTCCAAGCCCTCTTCAAAGCACTCCCTAATCCCGAGCAAGCGGCAGAGTGAATTCCCAGGAGTTCCCAGTTAAAACTATTGCTGTGAGTCGAGATGCGAAATTTTCGGAGTAAGCTGAGGGAGCGAAAGACATGGTACGAGTGCAGAGGAGGAAGGAGGTAGCATCGTTACCTTCAACGACGAAAAACGAAGTAGCATGGCTTGCAGCCCTTCAGATTCTTCGAATATTTCGTATCTCGACTCACCTATTAGAGGAGTAAATAGGGTAGCCGCGGACCTTGATCCAATCCATAAGGCGTTCGAGGCGATCTTGCCTGATCTCAGGAGTATTTTCCTTACCCAGGAACCATTTCGTAGGATCCTTGTCCTCAGGGAGTTCAGCACCCAGTTTTTCTCGCTCTTCGTAGATATCTGAATCAGGAAGCATAATGCAGGTGTTGACCGAGGTGAAACCACTAATGAGCGGATAGTGTTGATCCAGGAAGTCCAGGGTCTCCTGAAAGTGTGCCTCTGATTCGCCAGGATAACCCACGATTACATTTATTTGAGTGTCGATTCCTGCTGCCCTGATCCGCTTCAATCCATCCGAGGCCTGAATTCGATTAAAACCCTTTTTCATGAGCTTCATGACATGGTCAGAACCAGATTCCAGGCCGAGGTTCAGAGTTGTCAGACCCTGCTGCTTAAAAAACACCAGGTCTTCATCTTTGAGCTGCTTGTTGGGAGTAGCCAGGGCTATCCATTCCAGAGATTTTCCAATTTTTCCTAGCATCTCAAAGGCTTCTCGCAACTGCCTGAGAATTCCATTGATCAAAAGATCGTTAAACCATACTTTCTTGTATCCCAGGTCTACCGCCTGTTTCAGCGATTCGAAGAGGCGCTCCGAGCTAAGCGCTCGAAATGCACCCATGGACTTATAATCCGTGCAGAATTTGCAGCGAAAAATACAGCTCCTGGATCCAAGAATAGGAAGTGCCTTCTCCTCATATTTTTCTAGAGCAAAATCTGACCAGTCAGGCAGAGGCTGCGTGGAAAGGTTCCTCAAGGAGCGAAAGGGAACGTCCAAAAAGAGCCCCGAGGAGACTCTATGGATACCTTCTGGAGTCGGTCCATTTTGACCGTGATCGAGCCATGAAATCCATTCTCCCAGGGCTTCTTCTCCCTCACCACATAAAAAGTAGTCAAAACTCTGGTCCAATTTCACCCTGGTATGTTTGTTGTACACCTCTGGCCCGCCCGCCAAAATGACTTTCTTGGATCGAAGTTTGATTCGGCGTACCAGTTCATTTGTAAAGAGTACATTTGAATCCAAAACACAAAATCCAAGGTAAGGGGCTGGGTGGTTCGCCAACTCATCGGACCATCGATCCAGGTACTCACTGTAATGAGCCAGAACCTTGGATTCAAAATTGCCTGGATCAGTCCAGTTTCTCAGGCCATGCTTATTCCATAGGGTCTTGTGCGATTGAACCAGATAGGCGTCCAGGTTAAGATCCAAACACAGCGTAGAATATCCTATTTTCTCGTTGGCGGCCTTTAGAAGAGCCAGGTTTAGCGGGGGCAGTTCAGGTCCCCAGGAAGGACAAACGCAAAGTACAATCTTCGTCATGGTACGTGTTTAAAAGATCCTATAGGACCAAACGCTTTATGGTTTTAGAGAGTTTTTCTTCCGTTCCTTGTGTATGTCTTCTACGCATTTTTCCACTTGAACCTTAATCTGAGACATACCATGGTTTTCAAAGAGGATTTGCAAACTCCTTTGGTATTCACGGCTAGCTACTTCGAAGGGCAAATCAAAGGCAAACTTGGGAAGAAAGGGTTGGAAGGCCGGGGATACGGTATAGAAGATTTTTCTGAGGATTTCATCTTTTTGCTCGAAGTTTTCCTTTGAAACAGAAAAGGTGAAACCATCTGGAATATGGGGCAGGGGAGTAAAAACAAAGGTTCCGCTGCTGTTCATACTGCCCCCATAATAGATATGATTATCACACACATCTGCCCCCTCTCAAGAGCCTTTCGCAGGAGATAGGGTTTCTACGCTTTCTCCAATTTGAGCCTTTTCCTTATTGAGGAATCTGAGCGGGTCAAGGGGTTCATTCAGATGGCGAACCTCGAAATGCAGTAATGGTCTATGCGCCTTCTCACTCATTTTTGTATACCCAATCACTTGCTTGGGTCCTACTTCTTGCGCATCTTTAAGTTTTGATATTTTTCCCAGGTGAGCATAGACCGTGAAATAATCGTCACTATGATCGAGAATCACTGTGTTTCCATATCCCTTGAGATGCCCCTGAAACACGGTTTTTCCCTTCCTTGAGGGATATACTGGAATGTTTGCAGCAACCTGGATCATGATCCCGGAATTTCTTGTTTCGTGAGGCTTGGCGCCGAAGAGCCCTTCTTTTGCTAGTATCGGGTCTTTCACTGGCCACTGAAACCTGGGAACCTCCTTTTTCACAATCACTTCCCTGGCATGATTTTCAGGGGGTTCACGATCTTTGGGGCGTGAAGACTTTGGAGCTTTTTTTACCGGTCTCGCCATGGGAAGCCTGGGATGTGGATGAGGAAGCTGGGAATTAGTGGGATCGTAAGTTGAGCGGGGAATCCAAATTTTTCGAATGGGGAGTATATTTCCCTCGATGCGATTGACTCGCTTGAGATCTTTAATAGAGACCCGATAGGCCTTGGACAGGGAAAAAAGGGTGTCTCCTGCCTGTGTATTGTACCAGAAGCCGGGACGTTCCCTCTGTCCTTCTCGAGTACGGAAAAGATTCTTCAAAAGGCCGCCGCACTCCAGGGTGGACGCTGGGAGCAAAAAGCAAAGGATGAGCAGCCAAATAAAGATCCGATTCATGATGTGCCAGGGGGTCAGAGAACAGTATATACTCATTGGTTATCGGCTAAGAACTGTGCACCAATCAATAATGAGTATATACCAGTCGGCAAATGCTTTGCTCAGGATGGTATAATCTGCCCGTTGAATTAGGTTTATGCCCAAACGCATTTGTTTTGCCCGGTTCTCGGCCTAACCAGGAATCTGTCGATTCATTGCTTATCTGCGGTGAGCTTATTTTAGTCATGAACCTACACAAGCATACTGTTTGCTTTTCGATATAGGTCTTCAAAGGAGTGGCTATGGTCAAGCCAGAGCACAAAGAACATTGTGAATTCATCATCCGCACCATTTTTGAATATGAGTTAAACCAAAAAAAGGTTTACTCCGAACGGGATTTGATCCGCCAATATTTTGAAATTAGGCAGAAAATTGAAAATGAATTTGATGGTTTAGATGTAAGTCAGCTTGTTTCCCAGGGAATGTTCTAAAGATCATGATGGAGTGTGTATGAATTGTCCAGCTTGTGAGCGAATTCTGAAACCGGTCCACCTTGCTGGGGCCGAATTTGATGTATGTGACGGGGGATGTGGCGGAATCTGGTTTGACTGGTTCGAATTTGAAAAGGTTGATGAACAGTCCGAAGTCGCCGGAGAGTCACTCCTGGAGGTTGAGCGAGATTCTCAAATTCAACTCGACCAGGAACGCAGGCGAAATTGCCCTCGTTGTGAGGACATTGTGATGTCGAGAAAGTTTCACAGTGTTAAACGAAGCGTAGAAATTGATGAATGCCAGGTATGTGGAGGGATATTTCTTGATGCGGGTGAGCTAGCTCAAATCCGTGACATGTTTGAAACGACTGAAGAGCGGGAAAAGGCAGCAGAAGCCTATTTTTCGGATGTCTTTAATCGAAAGATGAGTTCAGCGATTGAGGCCCAGGAGGAGACCAGTGATGAAATCAAGAAGCGTAAAAAAATCCTACGATTCTTTTGTCCATCCATCTGGCTGGGCTTGTTTGACGACTAGTCTCCTTTAGACACAAAGTATGGCCAAACGCATTTGGTTTGTCCGGAAATACGGCCAAACCAGGTATCTAGCGATTCCTCTGCTCATCTGTGATGAGCAAAATTTGGTCATGAACCTGCAAACGGGTATTCCGTTTGCTCTTCGGTATAGAACCTGGGTATGGGATTGAGTGCTCCCAGTAAACTAAAGAGGGAGAAATCGCTTGTGGAAACGCTTGCATCTTCCATACTGTGCGCTTATCTCCTCGTTCTGGTTTTCTTTTTCATTTTTCAGTCACAACTTGTTTATTTTCCCTCCCAATCCTACATTCTTACTCCTGAGCGCCTGGGAATGGAGTATGAAGAAGTTCATCTAAAAACCTCAGATGGGGTCGAGCTGACCTGTTGGTATGTACCCGCTGAACCCCAATCCGTAGTCGTATTATTCATGCACGGAAATGCTGGAAATATCGCGGATCGCATGGATACTGTGCGTTTAATACATGGATTCGGCGCGGCTGGTTTTTACCTGGATTACCGCGGCTATGGAAAGAGTAAAGGCCAGCCATCGGAGAGAGGGACCTATCTTGATGCCGAGGCAGCCTGGCAATACCTGGTTTCCCAGCGTGGTGTTTCGCCACAGAACATCATCATTCATGGCAGATCTCTTGGGGGTCCTATAGCTGCATGGCTTGCCAAGGAAAAGAATCCTGCTGGATTGATTTTGGAGTCTACTTTTACCTCCATTGCTGACCTCGGCCAGTCTTTGTATCCCTTCCTTCCGGTTAAGCTCCTGGCAAGAATCAAATACCCAACCGGTTCTCATCTTGAGAAGACTTCCTGCCCAGCTTTGTTAATTCATAGTGAAAGTGATGAAATTGTACCTGTGGCCCATGGGAGAAAATTGGCTCAAATCTGCCCTGAACGTTGTGAATATCTAGAGATTACCGGAGGTCATAATGATGGGTTTTTGATGTCACGGAGCATCTATAACCCCAAAATCAGGGAGTTTTTAGAGCGGGTAGCCCCATTTCGGGAGGATTAATCCAGGAGAATTCCATCTCTTCCAGGTTGTAGACAGACTCTAGTACTTTCCAGCCCCTGCACTTTGACCGGTAACGATGGCAATACTGGCGCTGGCTCCAATTCTGGTTGCACCTGCCTCGATAAGTTCGCGGGCAAACTTAGTATCTCGCACTCCACCGGATGCCTTGACTCCCATGGAAGGTCCTACAACATTTCGCATGAGTTGTATGTGCTCTACGGTCGCTCCGCCTTTACTGAATCCTGTAGCAGTCTTCACGAAATCCGCGCTTGCTTCTTTGGAAAGGCGGCAGGCGATAATGATTTCTTCCCGGGTTAAGAGTGCGGTTTCCAGAATTACCTTCGTCAGTGTTCCTCCGGCACCGCGCACAACCGCTTCGATGTCTTGTCTGACGATGTCAAAATTACGGCTTTTTAAGGCACCGATATTAATGACCATATCCACTTCGTCAGCACCATCAGCAACTGCTTGAGCGGCCTCACTTTCCTTCAAAACAGGCGAATTGGCTCCCAGGGGAAAGCCGATCACGGTGCAAACTTTCACTCCGGTTCCTTGCAGTAATTCAGAGCAAAGTTTGATCCAATAGGGATTCACACACACGGAAAAGAACTTATATTGCGCCGCCTCAGAGCAGTGTTTTTCAATTTCCGCCTGGGTTGCGTCTGCCTTAAGTAAGGTATGGTCAATCATGCTGGCCATGGCATCATCAGTGGGAACCATAACTCTACTTCGGCCTAAAGCCGATTTAAAATCGGAGGTTCCGGCTTCAGAACCTGCTGTTGGGAGATTGGCTGCATTTGCACTAAGGTTCTTGGAACAGGGGATTTCACCTGTCCAACGATAGCCATACTTCACCAGCTTTTGAACGATGAGTGCGAACTCATCCATCATCGGAGAGGGTAGATTGGGAAGAAGGTCTACACTGATATACACAGGCTTTTTTGCAAGCAGAGCCCTGCGGGAGACCAGGGCAGGCAGTGTGTCAGCCTGGAGTGCAGCCATCTTTGAGAGTGTATTGAGGGTCGGGTTCACCAGGTGAAAGTGGTCGAATAACTGGGTTTCATCAAGCCCTCCGTTACCCGAAATATACTCAAATCCAGCAAAAGGCCTGCTGCTTTCTGTACTAAAAAGCCTGGAGGCATTGGAAGAGAGTAAAACTTTAACCTGCCGATAATTGGACTTAAGATCGCGGAATCGCTGGACAGTCTCCGCTGATAGCTTTTCGTTGCCACAGACCATTACCAGCGCTTTTAACCGGGAACAATCAGAAGGGGTCTCGGCAGCTTCCTGCGGGGAAGTCTCGTTGGAAAGATAGATATTTGATCTCGAGGATGCTGTTTGGGTTTGTCCTGGGTTTGATGGTTGCGAGGTGCCTGTGGAAGAAGGTCCCACCTGGTAAATTTTCATGACCTCTTGGGTAACTCGTTCAATTAGTTCATTACGTGTGCTCATACCTATTTCCCGGGTTCTTCCAAGTTCATACGGATGTGCTCTACAATCCCTACGATCACACTCTGGACAGGCTCATTCTTCACTTGTAGAACTTCCTGAGATCCTCCCCCTTCATTGTCCACCAGTACTAGTGATCCAACTGTAGAACGGACTGTGTCGATGGTTACAAATGGCTCTCCATCTGGAGTTCCCCATGGATTGACCGGTTGAACCATGTATAGCTTTCGACCGTCCAATACTGGATGTTTGATCGTCGAAATCACCTTTTTGGTGACAATTGCCAGCTTCATTTGGTCCTGAGATGAGGAAAGAGAATGACCTCCCGAATGGAATTGTTGTTCGATAATACCATGGCAACTCGATCGATTCCAATTCCCATCCCTCCAGTAGGAGGGAGACCGTACTCGAGTGCTTCCACATAATCCAGGTCCATGCCATGGGCTTCATCATCCCCTTTTTCCCGGTCTTTCTGCTGCTGCTCAAAACGCGCCAACTGGTCAATTGGATCATTGAGCTCAGTAAAGGCGTTGGCTACCTCCATATTGGCAACGAAGGCTTCGAAGCGATAGGTTAATGTAGGGTCTGAGTCGATTTTTCTAGCCAGGGGAGACAGCTCCACCGGGTAATCTTTGATGAAGGTGGGCTGCACTAGTTTGGACTGTACCAGGGTATCGAAGAGTTCATCCCAGAGCTTGGCCAGAGGTAAATCCAGGTCAACCTCTACCATATGTTTTTTACAGAGTTCTTTGACTGCCTCATGGTCATAGAGAGTTTGTCTGGATACTCCTCCAATGACTTCCAGGGCCTCAAAGTATCCCATTCGCTTCCAGGGACGGGTAAAGTCCAATGTCTTTCCCTGGTATTCAATCTTCTCAGTCCCATGGGACTGAATACATGCCTGAGTGATCAGCTCTTCAGCAAGTTCCATCATGCCTTCGTAGTCTGAGTATGCCTCATAGAGCTCAATCGTAGTAAATTCAGGATTATGACGTTGGCTGACGCCTTCATTCCGAAAAATTCTCCCAATTTCATAGACCTTTTCTAAACCACCTACAATGAGGCGTTTAAGATGGAGTTCGGTGGCAATACGGAGGAAGAAATCCTTTTTCAACGTATTATGAAAAGTGATAAAAGGGCGGGCGGCAGCACCCCCAGCCATGTGACTAAGTACTGGAGTTTCTACCTCCAGGTATCCTTTGTCATCTAGAACCCTTCGAAAAGTAGAGATGAGGCTGGAACGAATCTTGAAGGTCTCGCGAGCTTGCTCATTAACAATCAAATCCAAATATCGCTTTCGATATCTCAACTCTACGTCTTTGAGTCCGTGGTGTTTCTCAGGAAGAGGCCTTAGACTGCAGGAAAGAAGTGTAAGAGTGGAGACCCTCAATGTGATTTCTCCTTTACCTGTGCGAAACAGAGTCCCTTCTAATCCCAGGATATCTCCAACATAGAGCTTCCCGAAGAGATTAAATTCTGTTTCTGAAACGGCGTCTTTTCTCAAGTAAAACTGAATCTGGGAGCTTAAATCCTGGATGTTTCCGAAGACGGCTTTTCCCATCCCGCGATGATTCATCATACGGCCAGCGATACGAACCACTCCCAGTTTTTCAGCCGCGTCATCCCCCTGAGACTCAAATTCAGTAAATTGGGTGATTAGCTTCTCAATACCATGGGTTCTTTGGAATGCGGAGCCAAAAGGCTGTACTCCCATCTCTTTGAGTTCTTCAAGCCGCTGTCTTCGCAGCGCTATTTCATCGGATAATGAATTCGGCTCTTCTAGCATAACTTCTCTTTGTGTCTGGACATTTTTGAAGGATACGATGTATCCATACTTATACGATTTTTTTTTAGCTGTGACGAAGTACTACCATAGATTCTGATGGAAACAAATACATTGACTCAAGATAATCGGTCTCAAGTTTCTACTTCCCTTTCTGAGAAAGAGATCGAGGAAATCTCCGCAGACCTGCGCTCCATAGAGCAGGATATTCGTATTTCAGCCCTGATGAAAGTGATTCAGATCCCCCATGACAAGTTCATGCCCATACTTCTGGAGATCTCAAAGGAAGACTTAACCCCGCATATTCTCTATGCTTTCGTCAAGGCAATAGGAGTTGTTGGAGGAGTACACTCCTTTCCCTTGATCGCTAAATATTTAAAACATCCTTCGGGGAGGGTACGGGCAAATTGTATTGAGGCGATTCAGCTTAGCGGAGCTGGAAATGAAAAATACCAGGTCACGAAAATCCTATTACGATTTCTTTCTGATCCGGACCGCAGAGTAGTTGGAAATTGTCTCAATGCCCTGGCACTCTTTTTATCCCAAGATGAAATCGCGCTAAGCGTGAATGATTATTTTGATGTCAGAGATGAGCACAGTTGTCTAAACTGCCTGTTTTTAATTTCCCAACTGGGATTGTCTCAGAACACCTTTATCTTTGAAGCATGCCTCACCCATTCGTCAGAAAAAGTCAGGGACTATGCTCAAAAGTTATTTCCCCTGTTTGAAAAGAAAAATCCCGAAGTAAGAAAACTCCTATTGAGAAAGCCCGGCAATCAGGCACTTTCTAACGCCCTGTCCAAAGCACCCGCTGAATCCGTGAAATTTGTGGATTTTCTCATGGATCGAATGAGCGGTGGAAATACCCGTGAAAAGATCGATGTTTTACAAGAAGTGGGTTCAGAGAGTCATTGGCAGGAAGATCCGAGAATCCTAAGCTTTCTCAAACATCATATTGCCAAAGAAGAGGAGCCGTTTGTATTGGCAACGCTCGTTAAAACCATCGCGAGACTATCCAAAGGGGATGAATGGGAGACACTCTCCCCTCTTTTGCATCATGAAGATTCCAGAGTAGTTTCCAATACGGTTGAAAGCTTGGTGTTCTTAGGGGATGAAAGGATCCTGAAATTTCTCGATGAACTACTTGAAGAAGCGGATTTAGAAAAGAGAGAGCATGTTCGCACCCTGTCAGCCGGCATGGAGTTAATTAAGAAGAGTTCTCCCAGGAAAGCGCTTGAACTACTAAAGCGTCTTTCCCAGGGAAATGTGACAGCAGTCGCGGCATTTATTCACCACCTGAAGCAATGGGACAAGCCCTCTGAGGAACTGGTAGATTCGGTGATTGAGTTGACCGCCAAGGAAGTCAGGCCAGATATTCTATTCGAGTGCGCCAATTTTCTTAGCAAATATTCCTCCGGCAGGGTCATTCCCATCATTGAAGACCTGGTCTCACAGATGGACGCGGGTGAAAAATATGAAATTCTGAGGAAATTGCAGGTCCATCTAGAGGAAAGATTTCCTCAATCGGATGATCAGGAGAAGTCTCCCGATGCAAAGGGTGTTCGTACTAAGATGATAAGTTCAGCCCAGGCAAGAGTATCAGAAAAGCTAGGGACCAAACCGCTCAAGTCTTTTGAACCCCTGATGATAGAATCAGTCCCAGTCGATCGAGGGAATTTATTCCAGAGCCCCTGGTTCTGGTTTTTTATCTTGACGATGTTGGTGATTGGTCTGGGAGCGCTCTTTGTGCAAAGTCTCCTACCCGCTCCAACCAGTCCGGTATAGTCTACTTCTGGGAAAACCCCTGTAGAAGAGTTCTTGCTTCGTGAGCCCTTTTATTGGCTTTAATAGCACCGATTAGCTTGTTATAGGCAGCTTCACAATCTGGATCAAGGGCAGCGTTACAGTCTTCGCCAGAACTCATGGGAGCTGCTACGACTTCTCTTTGCTGGACCCTATATTGAAGCCTGATCTGACGCTGATTCCAAATATTTTGCACAGCAGCTGGATCCACATTGTCGGCAAGATTCTTATTCATGGAATAGAGCTCTTTATACAACTTTAATTCACCATCGAGGCGAGCTTTGACCGAACGATTCCACCAATTGGTTTTTTGATAGGACTGTAAAGACCGGTTATGTTCAAAGCGAATTTTATCCAGGTTATCCAAAACGAACTGGGCGATGAGTTCCTGATTCTCGACACCCTGGGTTTGCTGTAGGGCCGTAATCAGGCGGGCATGCAGCGATTTTACCAGTGAATATTGAAAGCTCATTCTACGTTGAATTTCACCGGGGTGAGCTCCTCGATACCAGTCTACGTGCATTTGATCCAGTCTTAGTTGAGCATAGGTGTTCAGAGAACTCTGAAAATCATTAAAAAGTCTGATGAGTTCCTGGTCGCCTCCGTCATTTCCGATGGTAGGCTGATCGATGGGCGGAGGCAGGGGATCTCCTGGCGCTGTCGCAACAACCGGTCCTCCAAGGGGGGTGTTGATTTGATTGATAGAATCTTTTGAGAGGATTTCCTCTATTGATTTAGAGTCCTCCGGGTTGCGAGTCATATACTGGCGAATTAAATCGTTAAATCCTTGTGGTTTACCAAGTTTCATTGCCGCCACAAGCTTCTCATAACCCTTGTGAATATTCGGATGATTGGCGATGTGCAGGAGAACGGTCGCTGCCCAACCCTCAGTTCGAAACAGGTCCTGGGGCGGCTTGGGAGTACCGTCATCCTTGTATGCGTAAGCATTCTGGGTAATGGCTTCAGCGGGATCTTCAGCAATGGTATTTCTTCCGGTGAAGTAGGCTCCGGCGAATTCTGCCCATCCCTCGATCAGAGCAAGTTCATTATCCGTTACCAGATCCCCGTAGTGGGATCTTCCAAGCCACTCGGTGTGGGGAAGACTATCTTTACCATAAGCCATGCGCATGACACCGTGGGCGATCTCATGAACTACGGTCTGCTCCACGATAGAGGGGTCATTGGAGCGGAAGATGGAATCGTTCAGATCGAGGACAACCCTGGGATGATCATAACTTTGAGTTCGTCCGGAAGGATCCTGGATTGAAAAGCTACCCTTCCAGTCGTTATAAGTTCCGCTTCCGCTTCCTACTTCGATATAAACTGGTTGGGGTTTTCCTACACTATGGTAACCAGCTGGAACGGCAGCGGCTAATTTCTCGGATTCCACCGTTAAATGGGAAGAGCTTACCTTCTGAACTCCCTGGTTTTGCGTAAGCCTGGTATAGAGTTGGGCAAGTCTCGGGTCTGAAGAATCTGCGATCCGAAGTAAAGGGCTGCCCGATTCATCCTGGCCGGCCTTCGTGAGAAAGACCAATTGCTCATTAGCTAGCGGTACAGCCAGGGAGACAGTGGTAAAGGCGGTAATAGCCAGAATAGCCAGAACTCGGATCATGATTCCATGCATAACAAATCCTCTCAAAGCTCTACTACGGATATAGGTCGGGAAAGGTTTCAGCTGCTCTCACTCTTCCAACTCAATCTTTAAAAATTTTGACGTTACACTTACAATTTCATCAGGGTCGAAGGGCTTGGTGAGATATAGATCTGCCCCTACCTCTTCTCCTCTCTGGCGGTCAATTTCCTGACCTTTGGCGGTAAGCAGAATGATAGTAATTTTGCGGGTTTCCTCACAAGACTTGATCCTGGAGCAAACTTCAAATCCGTTAATCCTGGGCATCATCACATCCAGAAACATGAGATCCGGCTGCTCTTCTTCTATTCTTTTTAGAGCCTCTTCACCGTTGGAAGTGGAATCTATTTCCACACCATAATCTTCAAAGTCCTCAAGGGTCTGTTCTAACAAGAACCTGACATGGGCTTCATCATCTACAATGAGAATGCGCTTTGTCATAAGAATCTCACTTTCATAATAGGCCATCCATCCGTCTTCTCTTGAAGAGCTCATTGACCGTGGCGGCAATGTCTTCAACAGTGGAAAGCCCCTTTATCGGTGCCTGGTCAATTCTCCTGGCAATATGGGTTTCGTGAATCATGGCAATCAAGGGGATATGTTTCAGTTTTTCATGGTTGCGAAGGGTCTGAAATAGGTCATTAGGACCGACCTGGGCTTCTCTGAAGTCAACAAAGATCAAAGAAGGGGGATTGGTTTCCGCGGCTTTGAGGAGACTGGTGAAGACATCGAAATGTTCGGCTGTAGCTCCCAGGTTTTGAAGCTCACTGAGATAATCTTTGCGAACCGCTCTTGAAAAACCAAAGAAGAAAAATCTGGCGTCGGTAATGGAGATATCCTGGTCCCTATGAATATCAGTAAAACGGGTAAGGACTTTTTCAGCAGTAAGGGGAGTGGTGGCGTAGGATGTGGCTCCCAGGCACATTTTTTCCTGCTGGTTCATAATGATGGACAATAGGATGATGGGAATATTGCTGGTTGCCTCGTCCGCCTTGAGATAATGAGGAGTATCAAATCCATCGATCTCATACATCATGATGTCAATGAGTATGGCGCTGACGGGATATTCCCTGGCCAGATCATATGCCTCCTTCCCATTCACAGCCTGGATGGTTCTGTAGCCTTCTTGCTCTAGTGAACCCTGGAGTAAATCTCGTATCGTTGGATCTTCGTCGGCAATCAGAATCATGTATTCCGAGCGAGACATTTTATCCAGTCGTGATTGCAGCTGAAAGGATGCCTCCTTAACCTTTTCCGGCACTGGCTGGTCATGCTCTAGAGGGAGAGCAAAGGAAAAGGTAGATCCCTTACCGGGCTGAGATTCTGCCCAGATATGACCTTTGTGATGTTCGACAATTTCTCGTGAAATAGGTAATCCTAGTCCGGTTCCCTGGGGCTTTTCAGTCATGGTGTCCCCAACCTGCTGAAATTTATCAAAGATCTTGAGCAAGTCTTGTTCATCGATTCCTATCCCGGGATCCCGAACCGAGGCCAGGATGTATTCCTCCTGTCGTACAACCCGTGCCACAATGGTCCCTTCTGTGGTGAATTTAATGGCATTGGACAGGAGATTGGTGATCACCTGCATGATTCGATCGGGATCCCCGTAAATGGTGCCCACTTCCTCACTATCGCCGATCAACTCCAGCTTCACTGGGGAATTCTCAACCAGGGACTGGATGTTGTGAAAAGATTTTCTAAAGAGGTCAATTAAATTGAACTCGGAACGACTCCATGACATTCTTCCAGATTCAATTTTGGCCAGATCAAGAACATCATTGATCAAACGCGCCAGTCGATTGGATTCTTCTTCTATAATCTCGAGATTAGTTCGGATCGTATCTCTTGCCTTGACTACTTTCTTCTCTTCGGGGGGAAGGTGAGGAGAAATGTTTCGCTCAAACTGTTTGTGGATCATTTTGGCGAATCCGAGAATCGAGGTTAGAGGGGTTCTCAATTCATGAGAAACGGTAGATAGGAAAGAGGATTTGAGTTGGTCGATTTGCTGTAAATCCTGATATGCCTTTTTGAGATCGGCGGTCCTTTCCTCCACGATGTACTCCAGCTCCTTATTAAGCTTCCAGAGATTGGAACGGGATTCCTGGAGGGACTCTGCCATAGTATTGAAGTTTTGGGCCAGAAGTCCGATTTCATCGCGGCTTCCGATCTCCACCCTCTCATCGAGGTAGCCTGAGGCGAGTCGATTGGCGATCCTCGTCATTTCAGTCAGGGGTTTGATCAAGATCTTTCCATACCACAGGGCCAGTAAGATTGAAGTTAGCGCAATGCCAAGGGAGATGTAAGTGACACCCCGGTAAGTCTTGGCCATGGACTCCTCCATCTTCTGAAAGGAAAGACCGATGCGGATAACCCCCAGATTCTTTTTATCCGGCAACCTCAATCGAGCTTCATAGGGATCGGCATATCGATCTTCGGTATAGATGTCTGAATCGAGAACCGGAGTCACAAAGTCATAGATGGTCTCTCCAGTGGGGATCGTAAATCTCCTCACCATAGTTTCCGTCAGGGACTCCAGCAGATTCTGTGTGTACGAATCATCTACGACTCTGCCAATCATGGATGGATTGTTATGAGCAAGAACCTGACCTTGTTCATCCACGATTATTACGTGCATGACTCCCTCTTTGGAAATTTCATGTTCTACAAGCCCTGAGAGAAACGTACGATTACGGGTCATGATCGAATACTTGGCGTTTTCGCTAAAATTTTTAATGGTGCTCATGCCGCGCAGATAAATCTGCCTTTTGAGCTCCCCCTCTACTTTTTCCAGTAGGAAAAGGCTCAAGAAGACACACACAAGAGTAATCAGCAGAGTGCTGAAGATAGCGAATTTATACTTAATGCTCAGGGAAACTGAGCTAAGTGGATTTTCCGACGATCGCATCGAGATTCGCTTTGAAAATTTCGAAAAGAACAGGATCTATTTTTTCTTCTTGAACTTCTCTTTCAATGATTGAAAGAGCTTCATCCCTTGAGAAGCCTGGTTTATAGGGGCGTTTTTTGTCGACCAGTGCCTCATAAATATCTGAAATACCCATGATCTGGGATTGCAGCATGATTTCTTCTCCCTTGAGCCCATGAGGGTAGCCGCTTCCATCGATTTTTTCATGATGTTCAGAGGCTATTTTGGGGATATTTTTTAGATCGGAAGAGAATTGGATCTTGGAAAGAATCTTATAGGTTCCATAAGGATGCCGACGCATCTCCTGAATTTCAGAGGGAGTCAGATTCCCATGGCTGATACTCAGACAATCAAATTCACTTTCACTTAAATAAGGTTTTTCTTCTCCGCGAAGATCCTCGTAGTTTTTTTGGCGTATGATTTCCAGGAGTTGAAAATCCTCTTGCGGTAGATTATAGGCCGCATTTGAGCGCATAACGCACTCTCGATCCCGGTCCATTGAAATCCCCTCTTTTAAAGCGATGAAATCGAACCGGCTAAGAATAGCCTGTAATTCGGCGGGGTGAAGCCTATCTCTTTTCTTCAAGACATCTTCTCGTACTCCAATTTTCCCAATGTCATGGAGGAGTCCCGAATAGCGAAGTTCACGAATTTCCTGGGGACTGAATTGAAAGTCTTTAAATTTTCCAGAATCGGTACGATTGATGGCCTCGGCAAAGCGTTCACTGAACAGAGCAATTCTTGCGGAATGTCCCGAGGTCGTGGAATCGCGTTCATCAATGGCTGCTATCATAGCTCTGACAACACCATCGAAGAGGGATTCTATCTCTTCAAACAAGAGGGAATTCTGAATCGAAAAACTTGCCTGGATTCCCATTGAAATAGCAAGTTTAAGGGCACCTGAGTCGTATTCTCGTCCCAATTTGCCGGTAGCCAGTATTCCGCCTAGATAGCGGTCTGCGGTGCGTAGAGGAATGAAGAGATGATCTCCAGCCTCTCTTTGCGCCACGGGAAAAAAATCGGGATGAGGAGCGGAGAAGATATCCGCTCTTGTGACATTGTTGAGCAGGTGCTCCATGAGGTGCTTCTCATCATCTTCTTCAAAGATAGGCTTCTCTTCAAAGATTTCTTGAAACTTTAAGACTCTGACTTTCTTTCCATTGCGCTTGTATAGCCATAGCGAGATCCAGGGACATTCGAGGGAGGATTGAAAAGATTCCAAGACCCTCTGTGACACTTCCGCAAGAAATCGAGCTTTGCTGATGGCTTCGGCAATTTGGAAGATTGAATGGATCTCCTTATAGGTATGCAGAGTTTCTCGTGCCAGGGAAAAAGTCTTCAGACCCTGGTGAAGATAAAATTTCATCAGGCTTCCAAGGAGGGCCTCCCCGGTTGAGTCTAAACAAGGTGAGTAGCGTATTTCCCAGGATAGTTCTGCTGCATCTAACACCATGGAGGTTGTCTCATTTGAGATGGAGCCAAATTCGAAAACCCTGGTTCCGGACTGGTAGAGCTCAAGCCCTGAAATTCCAAGACCTTTGCTCACACCCTCCTTCTCTAAGAGCTTTCGAAGACGCTTCGCATCTACAATTTTCTTTATAGCAACTTTTTGTTTCATGGGTAAATCCAGTTAGAATCAAGCATTATACATTATGTGAGGCGAGAACCGGTGCTTAGGTGGGTGCTTGGGGGCCCATGGCGGCTATCTGACAGCGGTTCCCTTGTCGAAGGTAGCTGGGCTACCTCCTCCGCACGAACCACTGCCAGTTAACCACCCTGACCCCTCAATCACCCACCACGCACCGGCTCTCGCCTCACTTTTCTTTCATTTTTTGAACTTCTCTTCTCTCGACTTTGTCTCGAGTTTCGGTCTTGCATATGAGATCTTTGGCAGGGGGTAATCTTCTTACTTCTGTTTTCTTTTTGTTTGGTTGATATAATTGGCTCCTGGTTTTCTTGTCCTTTTTTGGGGTGTTTTCTATGCGGCTTATTGATCTTGATCGGGTTTATTCCGGTCTCTGTGCTTTGGTTCTTGTGCTTGCGGCTGTTTATAGCGGATGTGGAGGTAATCCTGCGGGGGGTACCTCTGGGACAACGGTCAGCATTACCCTGACCAGTACGCATCGGATTATGCAGACAAATGCTATTCCTGACCACTCTACCGGCGCATTCCCTAATGCCAATAATCCCAATGCGATTTCAGCCCAGTCCAACACTTTTGAGATCCCTATAAATTCTGCTTTTGCCACCACTCCACGGACTATCGGACTCAATGTCTTTGGAGTCTCTCTGCGGGGGATTTCATTTGATCCCAACGCGGCTGAGTTTTGGAACAACGATATCAGCTCTGGTTGGAATCTTGATGCCATTCCAGCGAATCTGGGTTTTGATTTCAACAACGCCCATGTGCAGCCGACGGGTGAGTATCATTACCACGGGGTGCCCACGAGCATCGTTTCTACAAATACCACTACTCACTCGGCCCTGGTAGGTTACGCCGCGGACGGATACGCGATCTACTCGAGATATGGCTACACAAATCAAAACGACACCAACTCAGCGATCAAAGATCTACAGCCAAGCTATAGGCTAAAAACGGGAACCCGTCCGAGCGGACCTGGGGGAACCTATGATGGCACCTACGTGGAAGATTACGAATACGTGAATGCCCTTGGCGATTTAGATGAATGTAATGGAAGAACTGGATTTACCCCGGAATCTGGAGCCAATGTAGAGTATGCCTATTTTCTAACCAGTACATTCCCCCTGATTCCACGCTGCTGGAAGGGAACCCCAGACACAACCTTCGTAAGATTCAACAACGCCGCAGGACTGCCAAACTCCTTACCCGGAGGGCCTTGATGAGTCGAGAATTGAAACTTAGGCACGAGTCTTGGCTCACGATCCATTGGGAGTTTATCAATTCTTAGAGGCTTCAGAAGGCGTAGTTATGGCTGAGATCCGGAGTGAAACGAGCTGGCTCCCCAAAGAAAAGAGCCTTGATGCGAGGGCTGGTGCGTGGTGGGGGATTGAGGTTTTAGGGTGGTTATATGGCAGTGGTTCGTGAGGAGTAGGTAGCATCGTTACCTGCGACGAAGGAACCACTGTCAGATGGCCGCCATGAAATCTCAAGCACCCGCCTAAGTACCAGTCCTCGCATCAAAATATTACGGTTACGGAGCCGGCTACCAGGTCGCTATCGAGGAGATTCCCGGGTAGATCCACATCTGTGTTTTGGTAGGTGAACTTAGCTAGCATGGAGGGATTTAAAAAACTGCCCACTCCTACTTCATAGCGGATCACATCATCATCCCACTTCTGGGTTACACCTGCTGTGAAGGGGGCGTAGGTAGTGTTGTCAAACGATAGAGAATCAAATCTGGCCGCTCCGAAAAAGTTCTTTGTAAAATGGTACTTTCCCTGTACATAAAACGCTTGTGCGCTGAGGTCTTTGGAGGCTGGATTGTTGGGAACTTCAAAGGAAGAAAGTAAGACTTCTGAGTTGAGTTCATATCGAGACCGTTTCCAGTTCCAGTGAAATCCATATAAGTAATGCTGATAGTTGCTTGGATTGAGCGCTGCTCCGGTTAGTGCGGGTCCAAAGTCAAGATCCCTGCTTGGATTGGCGGCATCCAGCTTTGCCAGGGAGTCTAGATATCCACCCTGGGAATAGCTGAATCCGAAATCAGTAGAATGATCGGCGACCCAATTGATCTTTAATGCTGAACTGATTCCATTGTTTACATTTACTGTTCTCGGGTTGGAAACAGGATTATTTGTGAAAGCTAGTGCGTAATGGAGTTTCGAAGCCCCCAGGCGTCCGAAGGCTTTGATACCTGTCTGGGTCATGTCTTTTCCAATAAGGCCGATTCTGCGAATATCAGAATTGGCGAAAGACTCGTCGGGAGTGACCCATCCGCCGTCAGGATCCAAATTCACCCTGTAGGTATAGGCCAGGGGTGCATCGAAGAGAGCATTATCGATAGGGAGTCTTCGATCGGGGTGAGATCCGACGATCGTGTTGAATTTCCCAAACTGAAGATTAGTCCTCCATTTGGGAATATTGGTAGCTGTAACCGCGGCACTGCGAATTCTAAAATTTGTCTGTTCCTCCGCTGAAGATAGAAGATCCGACTGAACCTCGCCGGTGAAATAGATTTCCCTGGTGATGTCAGAATCCAGGAATAGGGTCATTTGGCCCACTCGAAAAGATCCTGATCCCCCATGATTATTAGTAAAATCAAATAGGGAGGCTGATTGTCCATCCTGGTAAGCAAAGTGAAAGAGGCCAGCCCACTGTGGCTGGCTCCAGGACATTTTTGTGGCTAAGATCAGGCTAACCAGGACTGCTTTGGCGGAAAATCCTTTTGACTTCATCTTTCGATTCCTTTCGTGCTGCGTTCTTCAGGCCGTGATTCATTAGCCATTCCATTGGTTAACACCGGAGCGTACTAATGCTTCCGGTAAACCCATGGTGGTCAGGTTAAAGTCAATTGTTATGGTCTCACCGTAGTTGACTTCGACCTCTTTGGTGATCGGTGGAAACTCAGGGTGCCAGGCAGTTACATGGTAGACCCCGGGTCTCAGGTTGCGCATGGAGTAATATCCATCATTTCTAGGTTTGGTAAAGTATGGATTATCCAGAACTAGAATTTCCCCGCGCATTCCCTGGTAAATAGAGGATTTGGTACTGACTCCACCTGGTTTTTTCATGGTAATGAATGCTGTTTTCTTGTGGAAGAAGGGAGTTTGGAAGGGTGATGCTAGTGAGTAGGAATAGACATCATGGAAAACTGAGTCCAAATTCACGAATTCCACAGTACTTCCGGTAAGCACAGGAAGTGTTCTTGGTTTGAAGTGTGCGCCCTCTATATAAACCTTAATGGGCTCTTGAGGGGGAACTTCCTTGCGTTCATAACGAGCAGGGATTTTGGAGAGATAAACGATGGTTTCCGTAGGATCATCGTAATTCTTCAACCTGGTGGTTTCAAATTTTCTGCGCAAATGCCAGGTGGTGAAACGCAGATCTGTTCGAAAGGTATCGTTGACATACGGATTAGGGGCGGGATGATTTCCCTTTTTTCTCAATGTCACCTGTCCCCTCAGAGCCGCGGCTTGAAGGGTCTGGATGGATACCAGAGCTAACAAACTCAGAAGAATGATCCTCATTTTGTGCCTCTTTCCAATTCAAATTTATCCTGGTTTCGGGATTAAATGTCCTCATATTTACGGTTTCACTGTAATTCAGGGGTTTCGAGATGGGTCATTTTTCATTTTCATCTCTTTTTATTCTTGGTAGTGTGTTATACCTAAGGCTGTTAAATGCTAATCAAGGGCTTTTCCCTAAAGCCCGTTTATCACTCATAAACAAAGGATTTCATCACTGTTCAGCAGTTTTCAGAACCTGGTAAATTCCAAGTTTTGAATAGTTTTCCATGGGAAATCAGGTTCCGTCTCGTCCGAAATATTTGCCCGGGGGACGGACGGCGGGTGAACCTGCTCGTCGCCGGAGGTATTCCGGTGTCGTATCTTGATAATGAAATATATACTCAAAAATGAAGTGTCTTGTCCGGGAATCCGGACAAAATGGAATCTTACGATTCCTGAGCTCATCGCAGATGAGCCTTCTTGAGTATGAACCTACAAGTGGGTAAACCACTTGCTTTACGGTATAGATTACAGAGGAGGTGAGTATGACTCTGGATTTTAGCTCGTTTACGAGTGTCTTCGGAATCATGCCACTCTCTACAGGTATCCTTATAGGAATCTTGATTCATCTCGGCTATACATGGGTCCGGGAACGAACCATGCTCCAGTCATCAAAAGAGGAGGCCCTAAGGGTCGTTGATTTGGCTCATATTGAAGCCAAAGCTATTGAGCGTAATGTTGAAGTGAAAATGGAAGCAGAAAACGCCAGGCATAAATCCAATCTTGATAAGGAGTTAAAGTCGCGAAAGCGTGATATTAAGAAGCTTGAAACAAAAGTGGACCGAAAGGAATCCCAGCTCACCAAAAAGCTCGCAGAAGTCGAGCGTAGTTCCGCAGAACTCTCGGGCAAGGCTCAAGAGTTGGAACAGGCCCAAACAGAAGTTGAGGCAATTCGACAGGATTGTTTGTCTCAGCTTGAAAGGGTTAGTGAGGTTTCGCGAGAAGAAGCTAAGGATGCTTTGTACCAGAGAGTGGAAAATGAATTTAAGCAGGAATTGGGGCAAAAAGTTAGCTCCATCGTTGAAGCATGTAGATCTGAGATTCAGGAGAAATCCATTGATCTCATAGCACAGGCGGTTCAAAAATCGTCCCGTAAATTTCGAGTAGAAGGTGTGGTGTCTGTTGTCAGACTTTCTAGCCAGGAACAAAAGGGAAAGATTATTGGTAAAGACGGAAGAAATATCCGGGCCTTTAAGGATATAACCGGTCTGGATGTGCTACTTGATGACGCGCCTGATATGGTGGCATTGAGTGGATTCGACGCTGTGCAGCGGGTCATTGGTGCTCGCACATTAAAAATCCTTCTTGAGAAGGGCAGGGTTAATCCTGAACGTATCAAGGAGGTCTTTACCGAGGTTAAATCCGAAGTAGAGAAAGAATGTCTTGCGGAAGGGAAAAGAGCGGCTACAGCCGCTGGAGTCACAAAATTGCGCCAGGGATTTTTGAAAGAACTTGGAAAGCTAAAATTTCGCAATATCAAAGGTCAAAATCTGCTGGAGCACTCTGTGGAGTGCGCGCAGATAGCAGGTACATTCGCTGCAGAGATTGGGCTGGACCCAAGTTTGGCTCGACGAGCAGGTATCCTGCACGACATAGGCAGGGTATTAGATGGGAATGATGCAAACCATACCCAGCTAGGAGCGGAATTTGCCAAAAAGAATGGAGAAAAACCAGAAGTGGTCAATGCCATTCTTTCCCACAATGACGAAAAGCTGATGGAGACACCCCTGGCTTTTCTTGTGGCTGCTGCGAACGCGATTTCGACCGGAAGGCGAGGCGCTCGTGCGGGACAGGACCCAATTCCTCTGGAGAGACTGGCGGAGATCGAGGAAATCGCGAAGGGGTATCCAGGAGTGGAGAATGCTTTCGCGGTGCGAACTGGGACCGATGTAAGGATCTTGGTGGAACCGATTGAAGGAGTTCGAGAATTTGCTCCTACTCTACCTTTCGATATGGCACAGAAACTTGAACAAGAGCTTAAAAACCCCGGGCATATAATGGTAGCTCTCGTGGAAGAAGGTCAATCGATTAGTTGTTCCCTCTAATTTTTTATGCCCAAACGCATTTGGTTTGCCCGGATTCCCGGCCAAACCAGGAATCTGTAGATTCCTTTGCTCATCTGCGATGAGCTTATTTTGGTCATGAACCTGCAAACGGGCATACCGTTTGCTTTTCGGTATAGGAATTGATGGATTAGAAAAAAGGCCGGCCCATTTGGGTCGGCTTTTTTATTCGGAATATAGTTCGATCAAGCCATGTTTGAGTTCAATCACGTCTATGGATTTGATGAATTCAAAATCATCCAGATCCAGGATGGGATTAATCTTCCTACTCAAGGTTTTCTTTACGAATCCTGGAATGGGAACGCGATTGAGTTTCAGTCGATCAGGATAGAAATGAATTTTGGTCTTATCTTCGATTACCAGGCGCCCTTTTGTTTCTACATGAGACCGAATAAAGAGAGTTTTAAAGCTTGCTGAAAACGCTAATCTTCCTGGAGAAATTCTAAGTCTGGCCCCATCCACAGGGAGATTCTTATCTTTAATGGCCTGGTTCATTGCTTCTTCGGTGATACTGAAGTGAAATTTTGTATCCCCCACTTCCCTGATCCGAAGAGTTCCATCTCGATAGAGATTTGTTAAATTCACTTTCAGTCCGTAGATTCGAATCGATCCCTCCTTTACACGAAGTACTTTGACGCGCGCATTTCGAAACTTTACGTCAATTCTTGAAAAATACCCCAGGGGTACCTTTTCTTTGGGTGTTGGATAAATGAGAACCTCAAAGAACTCAGGATCCTTGAAATAGCGCTCAAGTGCTTTCTTTACCCGTTTACCAATTGCTTCTGGGTCCTCAAGAACTTCCTGAACCATCTCCTTACGATAGTTGTCAGGGTCCTTGGGATCGTCTCGTGCAGGAACGATGAGAGTTCGAAAAAGGAAGAGAAGAAATAGAGCGATCTTGCGCATTGGCTTCTAAACCAAAACCTGTCCTGGGCTCCGGGCTGGTTGGATTCCCTTAGATTTCGACAGGGGATTCTGAAGATCCGAGGATTTATTTCAGGGTTTTCTTCTCAAATGGGCTACCTGATGATAAGATATACAAAAAGTCGAGAATATCCCTATTTTTGTCAGAGTGAAACGGCTGACCCTCATATTTCCTCTAGTTGGAATCCTTCTACTCGGATTTGTCTTTTTCTATATCCGTAAGATTGATCCTGACGAACTGAGACGCTTGCTTGTCTATCATGTCGAGCACTTAGTCGACGCCAATTTTGAGGTTGGCAAACTTGAGTTTTCCGGTCTCAAGTCTTTTCAACTCACCAATGTAGGCCTCTTTCGCCAGGGGGAGCCCATTCTTAAAATCGCCCAGGCCGATGTGGATCTGTCATTGGTGGCGTTACTTCAGTCCCGCCTTGAGTTTTCACAGGTTCATGTTAAGGGCCTGGATCTATTCTTTACTCGCAATGAGATTGGTTGGAACTTTGATCATCTCTGGACGGATCCAGACACGAGAGTTCGAAATCGACATAGACCCTTCTTATCTTTGGGGGATGAGGATGGAGAAAAGATCTCCATTGAAGCTCTCAAAGTTGAAGATGGAACTCTGTATAAAGAAGGATTACCCAAGGTATCTTTTCAGGGTTCCGGTTCTCTGGACTTCCCACAGCTGCACTTGACTCACTTGAGCGTAGGTTCCAATGATAGTTCGATTGTGGTCAGACTTGATTTGCATCTTCAGGACCAGGCCGTGAACGTCTGGTTCAATGATTCTTCCTTTTCTCTGGCTGATTTACGGGATTATCTTGAAGTGGATCATTCTCTTGAAGGTATGGTGAGCCTGGAGGGGGGGGTGCGCTGGAACCGGGACGAAATAGCTCCCCAGCTTCGTTGGAGATCAAGGGATCTAAAGTGGAAAGATTCCCAAAAAGTCTATGATCTACCTTACCTGGAAGGTCAGTGGGATGAGTCGGGTGTCTACTCTTTGATTCGAGTTCAGACCGAAAAGGTACAGGGTAATGCCAACCTTCTTATTGAGACCCCTCCAGAAGAGCTATTCTGGCAGCAGCAGTTTAGCGGTAAAATTCTTATCCAAAAGCTTCATATCAGTGGAATTGATTCCACCCTGGCAGGGGAGCTTGATTTTCACAGTACACAGGAAGCTCTCGAAATTGAGAATTTTCATTTAACCTCGGGTCCAGGAGATCAGCTTGTTTTAGACGGAGAGTACCTGAAGGAGACAGGCAAACTCAGTTTTGGTATCAAGGGGTCATTCCATGATCTGGAGAATTATCATGCTTCTGTTTCCGGACCTCTGAGCCTGGACGGAAAGGGGACTTTTACCACCCTTGGGGGCCTGGAGATGGCCGTGGGAGGGCGCAGTTCAGGTTTAGCTCTCTTTCACCGGACTCTACCAGATCTAAGCTTTCAATTGCAGTCGATCCAGCAGGACGACAGCCTTCAGTTTCCTGAGTTCAGGGTGGATTTCTCAAGGGGAGGTCATGCCCAGTTTCAGGGTATGGTTGATCTGAAAAAGGGTTTTCCTGAAGGTCTTAGCGGTCGTCTTGAAGGCGATCATCTGGATTTTTCCACACTGGCTCCGACCCAAAAAATAGTGGGACAGGGTGGTCTGGAAATTCTGGCATTACGGAGCTCCATTCAAGGGTCCATCATTTCTGTACATAATCTAAAGGGTTTAGCAGGAGAAGGAGAATTCTCTTTTAGGGGGACCGTTGATCCGACCAAAGATGAAATGAATATGCTTCAAGGCAAACTGCGTCTGGTGAAAATGCCCATGAGTTGGCTCAATGACTGGGTTCCCCAGAATATTAGAATTGAGGGAGTTCTCGATACACTCGGACCTTTTCAGCTAGGTGTAGAATCTCCAAATTCTACAAAACTACAACTCACCGGCTCCCTTTCTTCCGTTGGACTGTCTTCCATGGATGGGATTAATGTTCTGGGCTCTATAGATTTAAAAGACTTTCGGCAACCCTTATCACCATCCTGGGAAAAGCTTGATGGTGTCTTGAGGGTAGGTATTTCACAGCTAGACGCCAATTTAATACGCGGAGGGCTCTACTCTTCTCAGGTTACCTTCCCCTTGCAGCCTGGGATGGAGCCGCTAGTTACGGAAGATGTAGAGATAGAGTTCCATTTTCATCGAAATCCATCGCTGGGAAGGATTAAAAAACTATTCGGTAAAATTTTCTCAGGTTCCTATCGTTTAGAAGGGGTAAGTGAATTTGAAGGGCAGAAGGTGAATCAATTTTCACTGTCTTTGGATTCTTTGGACTTCAATCAGATGCTTGGCTTTCTTGCTCCTGATTTCAGGGACCGGGCTTCCGGGATTCTTTCCGGAAAAGTCGGCTTTCTTTCTGTAGTGTTACCCGTTGAGAACAATCAGTATCCATTGGTCATGGATGGGTTTTTTGGGCTCGATCGACCTAGCTATTCGGCACATCCCCTTCTTGCGGATATTTTCTTCTATGTAAAGAGAAGTGCTCAGAGCGGTATCCTTCATCAGATTCTTGAGCCCGGTGCCCTGGGGCTGCTCTATGAACCGCCAGATTTGAAATTCCAGGATTTAGAGAGGATTCCCTTTACTCTATCCAAGGATGTCTTAACATTACCTGAATTAGATCTTAGAGGATTAAATGGGGGATTTCACGCTGTAAGTCTCGCTCCTCTGGTTGTACAGTTTCCTGGTCGAGAGAATCCAACTGGACAGGTCCGAGGAAAATTTGAGATCAGTCTATCAAACGCTTTCCTGCGCGAAGCCTTCCCAAGGTTGAAGGAAGAGTTCAAAGAAGACTTGAAGGAGACCCTGCTTCTTGAAGGACCTTTCAAAAATCCAATTCCCTCAGCGGAGATTGCCAGAGTCAAACATAGTCTTGCCCAGGCACTCATAAGAAATTCCCTCCCCAGGCCATCGAAGTTGCCGGCGGAAGTTGAGTTAGCCCGCCTGGAAGAAAATCTTCTAAGCAAGGCTGAACGACAGAAATTACGGGTAAAGAGCAGTGAATATCTGATGAAGATGCTAAGTCCGGAAGGCCGCGGACGTATAAAAGACCTGGTAGGCGGACTGGTAACTCGATCCGTTCCAGTATCGGTTTCACAGACGTATTCAGAGGTGGTGGATATCAAAAATCAGATCCGTAATGCCAGAGAAAAGCTACGTTCTCTGCTTGAAAATCGTTTTTAGCTTTGAAATCTGGAGATCTTGAAGTTCTCAACCCGAAGATACCAATGAGTGCTCGTCTTCAGAATGGATTTTGAGAATTCTAAGCCTTGTGGCTTGATTCTTCTTTCTAAATCCTTATCCTTTCATTACCTATAATTTCGTTTCTAAAAATTTTGTGGAGACTTCTATGAAAAAGTTCCTTCTACCCATTTTCTTTTTATCCCTTTCACTGCCGTTTGCTGAACTAGCCTGGAATGCTCTTTCGCTGGACAGTGCTATTCGTCGAGCGGCGATAGATAAAAAAGCGGTCTTGATATTTTTTGAAGCCTCCTGGTGTTCCTACTGCCATAAGATGAAAGACTCGGTTTTTACCAACCGGAAGGTAGCGGAACTGATGAACCGCTACCACCTGATCAAGGTTGATGGAGATGATGACGGGGAGGGGAGAGAGCTTTTTAAAAAATATAAAAGTTCAGCTTTTCCAACCACGATTTTTCTTAATTCTTCCGGGGAGGAGTATGACCGGGCGGTTGGCTTTTTTCCCGTGGATTCCTTTCGGAAGGTTCTGCGGATGAATGTAGACCAGAAAAACGCTCTTGTCAGGCTTGAAGAGGAAATGGCCTCCAAGGAAGGCATTGAAAAAGCCCAGTTACAGTACGAATACATCGAAAAACTCTTCGATGCCGCTCGTTTTAAGGATGCGTTAAAGGTTATCAAGAAGCGCCTTCCGGATCCTTTTTTTGAAAAGTGGTCCTTCGATCTTCGACTGCTGCGCGGGACTATTTATTTGAAGCAGAAAGATTATAAGAAAGGTGAGCTTTATATCAAAGTCGCCTGGGCTTATGCCAAAACTGAAGACCAGTATATGCAGGCAGCGCGTTGGCTTTCCCGGCTTTACCGTAAACAGGGAAAGAAGGATAAGCGTTTGGAAGTCTATGAATCAGCGATTGATAAATTTCATTCTCATGAAGCCTATAATGGATATGCATGGTATGCGTCTCAGGACGGAATTGAATTGGGAAAGGCACTGGAATATGCCAAGGAAGCGGTGAAGTTGTCCAAGCGTGACCCTGGCGTTCTTGATACCCTGGCTGAGGTTTATTTTGCCCGCGGTGAAATCTCCATGGCGCTGGAGGTTTCCAGGGAAATACTGAGCGGGGAAGAAAAGGAAAATAAGACCTATAAAAAGCGCCACGAAAAATATTGGAAGGCTTATAGAAAGAGTCTTTCTTCTGGTGCTTCCGGCGAAACTTTTTCGGCTAAGGGTACGTAGCATAATAGTAAGTCAAAGCGGCCCTACGCTTGACTCAGGAGACATCGCTATGTTCAAAAGAATGCTGCGCCATACCCTATTTCTTCTATTTTCAATCCAGGTTTTTGGCTCACAGTGGGTCTTTGTAAAACCCATTACCCTTGAAAAAGTGCCAGGCTCCATCCGAGTTAATATGGCTAAGGGAGAGTTTGAAGGTTTGAAGGTTTTCCTCTTTGAGCAAGACCAGTCCAATCAACATGAGAAAATTCACTCGAAACTCCAGGCTTCGAAGATGGTCACCTTCGTAACCTCCCTGCGTCGTCAAGCACGGGAACTCCACCAGGCAGAGTATGGCAAGTATGCCACTACCGATCAATCTCAGACGCCGTTCCTGGTTTATGCCGGAAACGAGTTGGGTGGGGTAGGACCAGCAGTGGCTTCGTCCTATAGGATTCTGATTGAAGATGGAAAGATTCGCTCTGATAGCCTTCTTCTACTCGCGCCGATCCAATTTAGAGGTGAAACAGTCACCATGGAGGATTTTCTCTCAGAAAATTATCTTGCTCCCTTGATAGCCCATGAGTTTTTTCATGGAATCATGGGAGATATTTATGGTGAGAGACTCATTGAGATGAAAGCTCGTTCAACTTCCCGAGTTGGACATCGTGCAGATAGAGTAACCGATGAATACCTGGCTTTTATTGAAGGCGTGGCAGAGGCTATGGAGCTTGCTACCCTGGAAATGTACCCTGCTGAAGCCAGTCACAAGATGATTTCTGCGCAGGACTGGCCTGAGAAGAAGCGCGAGTTCCTCAGGAAGATCAAAAGGCGTAGATTGGTAGCGGCTAATCGAAATCATCTCAGTCTTGCCTCAGATGGGCGTAAGAAAGATGGAGAGCTGGATTCCGCCGAGGATCTCTTCAAGACAGAAGGCGTTATCGCGACTCTTTTATTTCGTCTCTTATTTAAGAGCAGGGTGGAGGAACCCTTTGAGAAGTTGCTGAATGTGATGATCGCCCACAAACCCATGACTTTTATAGATTTTCTGCGAGCTTTTTGTGATGACTTCCCCCAAGATCGCAAGTTTGTAATTCGTCAGTTTCTGGAGTCCACTCGTTACATCACGGTGGATAGTGCCGCTGGAGATTCATATAAGCGCTACTATCTTGCTAAGAAGGCCTATAAGCAAAAGAGATTAAGCAGGGAGGAATATAACTCTGTGGTTCAAGCCTGGAGTGAGCAGCGCTCTGCCATCTACCAACGGGTTCTTGACGGAGAAATAGCCTTGGACCAGACCATAGGGCCGGTATACGGCATGAGTGATGATACGCAATTTTATGAATTGGATCTGAATCGCAGCCCTGTTGAGGAGCTGGATGACTTTTTCCAAGAGTTCTTCTCCGATCTACTAGGTGAAGATGAAATCCAGTTGCATGTAGCCAGAATCATGAAGCTTCGAGAGTCAATGAACTGGATTTCATCTATGGATTCTCTGCCATTCTCTACTGAGATAGAGAGTAGGATTGAGGAGTTTCATAAATATTTCATCGATGAAGGGGAGTCCCAGGTTCTCAAGAGGCTGGAGCGGCTTAAGAACGGTATCTACGCATTTACCGGTGATGAGGATCTGACTGATCTGACCAGTCTCTTTATTTCTCATGATCGAAGCGAAGTTACAAATGAGTAACTCCCTTTAGGGTAGCGGTTTTCTCTGGTATATACTCATAGGCTGTTAGACTGTTTGATAGCCCCTCAAAAGCAATGAAGATCCCGCTATGATTCGTCTTTTTCCGCGAGGAATACGTTATCGCTATTGGAAACTAATCAGAATTCGTGCCTCTCCCCATGAAGTGGCTCTTGGCCTGGGAATTGGTATTTTTTGTGGTGCTCTGCCGATTATGGGCATTCAGTCCCTGGTGGCGATCCCAATGGCATTTGTTTTGCGGGCTAGTATCGCAGCCTCACTGGTAGGGGTCTGGTGGACCAACCCGCTCACTTTTATTCCCATTTATTACAGTGAATATCTTATTGGAGGTCTCTTGTTTGCAGACAAGATTCTTACCTACCAGGAGTTCTATGAGCGGTTTTCCCAGATATCAGACCTGGATGGAGTTCTTGCGCTTGGAGGAGATATATTCGGTCCCATGACTTATGGCAGCCTCGTTCTGGGGGGCAGCCTGGGTCTTATTTGTTATCTGACTATGGTTAGAGCACTTGAGGAGCGAAGAAGGCGCAAAGAAATCCGCAAATCGAAGATCAAACCAGCTGAGAAATGATGCTTCGGTTGGCGTAGAGGTAGTCCCAGAGGCTATAGAGCGTTCCAATTACGGCAATTAGCATGAGAATGAAGATTATGGTTGAAGGGTCCATATAGATGTTGATGCCGTATTGTTGAACTAAGAGGACCAGGGGTATTCCTACAATGGCTAAAGCCTGAACTACCGCTTTGAATTTTCCGCTGCCCCTTGCACCCAGGATTTTCGACTGAGATGCGGCCAGAATTCGCAAACCTGAAACTAAACTGTCCCGGTAAACAAATACCAAAACCATCCATATGGAAGCGTGATTGAGTTGGAAGAAGGCCAGAAAGCAGGTGAGTCTGGCTATTGAATCAGCCATTGGATCCAGAATTTTTCCTGCTTCAGATGTCATGTTGAACTTTCGGGCAACAAACCCATCAAAGTAATCAGTAGCCTCCAGGATGACCGCGAGTACAAGGGAAAGCCACAGAAAACTGAGATTACCAGGAGACTGGAGCAGTGCCCATGCAAAGACGGGGGCCAGTAATATGCGGAGAAAAGTGAGTTTCAGAGCAAGATTCATGAAACCATGAAGAATATCAGTTCATCCCCTAAAAGAAAAGGCCGGTAGAATCAAAGTTCTACCGGCCTTCAACCAGGGTATTTACATTTTTGAATTAACGTATCCGCGAATGTCTGGATTATCCATCAGCCACTGGTAGCGATTCTTGCCCATCGCTGAGGGAGGAGTGTTTTGAATGACCCCTGGGGTATCGGGGTAACCCCACCGATTCAGCTTGTTTTTCCCAAGGTACTCATCAACCAGGGCGACCGCTCTGGGGTCGGTCCAGGGAGTTGGTCCCACAGGCCCCGGAGCCATTCCTGGGGAGCTTTGAGGTGATAGGGGACCGGCCTGGCCGGTGCCCATCAGGTTAAGCTGACCCATAAACTCTTTAATTTGGCGGTCATTATCTTTGACTTCAGTGATGTATTGGTACACCTTTCGACGAGCCTCAAAGATTGTTCCCATATCCTGGGGATTGCCGGGAACCGGAGTATTTTCCATGAGCTGAATCAAAGGATTGGATTCTCGAACCAGACCGTCAATCTGGGCTACGGTTCTTCGAAAAGTATCCTTATCCGCTTCGGTCATATTGGTATTGGTACGCTGTACATACTTTGTAATCAAATCACGCTGTAGACGAATGATCGCTTCCAATTTGGCCTTTAAGTCCACCAGAATTCTTCCATAATCCGGACCCTGCTGCACAGGAGGGGGAGGTACCTGGGGAGGACCCTGCGGCATAGGAGGATACTGTGGCCGGGGAGGATAGGGAGGAGGGTATCCACCGGGAGGATATCCACCCGGATAGCCGGGAGGGCCATAGGGAGGCTGCATCATCCAGGGGGGAGGGGGAGGTGGCATCATCGGGCCATCAAATCGGTCATCGTCATCGTCGTCATCGTCTTCATCATCACTATTTAGACTGTCGATCAGTTTCCAGGCGAGGATTCCGCCTCCAACCGCAAGTCCGATTTTAGCTACATTGCCCCAAAACTCTTTTTTCTTCTCCGACGCTTCAGCCTTTTCCGCTTCCGTACGGGCATCTTGAGAACTATCGATTTCACGAGCAGTCTGGTCTCGAACTGCCTCCGCTTCCATTTCTTCACGGGTGTCAAAGCTGGCCTGAAGAAGAATTCTCAGAGCGATGATCCAGTAACCAGCCTTTTTGAGGCTGAATTTCACCAGGTTATTGAAGCTTGGATCCACAACCCCGTTGAGTCCTGGTCCTACCGGCTCGAGGGAGGAGCGATTGGCCAATTCCCGTAGGATATGTTTTACACCGCCGTCTCGAGACTCAGGTGCTTTCTTTGGCATGTACTCTATGGTTCTGGAAGAATTCTTCAATACGTACTGATCGGTAGCCCCTCCTTCTTTACGCTGTTCTTCAATTTCGTTCAATTCAGAGAGAATTGCGGAAACAGCGCCATCGTCCACGATGTACTTCAGATCAAAAATAAGGTCGCGAAAGTCGCCTGCGGGCAGGGAGGCGGCATTTTGGTAGCAGCGTCCAAAGGGTCGAAAGCGAACTTTTCTCAACCCGTCACCATCCACAACTACACTGAATTTAAGTGCCGGCCGATCCCGGGTGCTCAATTTTGAACCGTTGTACTCGACAATTGCCGGTCTTGCATACTCATATAGTTTGGCTACGGACTGCTGTAGATTTTCAAGAAGGCAGGCGTAGACTATCTTTACCTGGTTATTGTCAGGTGGGTTAGTCACTGGAGGGTCCTCTACAGGGGGATCCTCAACAGGGGGGTCCTCTACAGGGGGATCCTCAACGGGAGGGTCCTCTACAGGGGGATCCTCAACGGGAGGAT